>OJKE01000003.1_pt1 | contig 237524 bp, 214 predicted proteins | sample 1596501 | NCBI WGS metagenome assembly OJKE01 (sample SAMEA4350125, study PRJEB24818) | metagenome | biome: human; feature: gut; material: faeces | place: Denmark | collected 2013-09
CTACATATATTAATAAGTCATATTCATTCTTGACGTTCCGGCTCCACACAGGAAAACGGAGATCGTAACATACAAGCAGGCAGATATTCCACCCATGATAGGGAATGATGATCCGTTTGTTACCTGCGGAAAAGTGTTCGGCTTCACGTCCCATGCGGAACAAATGGCGTTTATCGTAAAAATAGTATTCTCCTTCGGGAGTGAGGAAGAAAGCACGGTTATAAAACTGTCCGTTATCAGTGGCAATATAGCTTCCACAGATAGCCAGTTGAAATAAGGATGCCCATTGTTTCAAAGTAGAGATTGTTTTGCCGGAATTGGGCTCTGCTAATGTCTGGCTTTGCATACTGAACCCTGTCGAGAACATTTCCGGTAAAACAACAATCTCCGTTGTTCCACGGAGGCTTTGTAGCTTTTCGTGGAGCAAACGGAGATTTTCTTGTTTATTTTCCCAAACGATATCGGTTTGTATGATAGAAACTCGAATGGAATCCATTATGGTTAGTACTTATTGTCTAATACTTAAATCATATTTCTCCAAGAGCAAAGTTCTCAGGATGTTTTCCTTTGAAATCTTTGTAATAGAGCTTGATTTCCCTCATGTCTTTATTAATATCTCCCGAAGGCATAATGGCTTTGGTTGCCGAAATCGTCTTCTTTTCATAGTCGATGCCAATCAATACGATAGGCACCTGCGCTTTGAGGGAGATATAATAAAATCCTTTTTTCCAGTTTGGATTGGCTTTCCGGGTTCCTTCGGGGGTAATGGCCAGATGAAACTTTTTGCATTCGTTAAAGTGGTGAACCATTTGGTCTACCAATGAAGTCTTCCGTCCACGATCTACGGGAATCCCGCCTACAGCTTTGAAAATTAATCCTAATGGAAAAAAGAACCATTCTTTTTTCATCATGAAACTTGTCTTGCGGCCTAAAGCACCGTAAAATAGTTTTCCAATAAATAAATCAAAGTTCGTTGTGTGTGGTGCGGCACATATTACGCATTTATCATAATTAGGTACCGTAACGTTTGTTTTCCACCCTAACAGGCGGTAATAGATAAAGCTATAAATTGCTTTCTTCATTCTGTTTTTAGTTCAATTTTCCGATAGCTTCAATAATCTCGTTTACCTTTGCATTAAAATCAGCACGGAATTTTTTATAAAAAACTTTCACATTGCCCGGTTCTGTGTGGCTGATACGGGTCACAAATTCATCCTGCATCTTCAATACTTCAGACATCAGTTCATCTGCTTTATCCTTATCTGTTCCAGGGATAAACATGCTGTTGATTAAACACTCGGTGAACAACTCTCCTGCGATATAGTTTACGTTTTTCTTTAGTTCTCTTCTACTTGCCATAATCTTTACATTTAATGGTGAATAATAAAAAATACTTGTGGTAAAGATAGGCACTTTCTTTGATTTGTGCGAATAAATAATCGAAAAAACATTATTCGAGCCTTTATCTTTTTATTTTTATAGTGGTCGAAATCATAAAGTAGCTTATTTTTGTTCTTTCTCATACATTATATTATTTATAAAATTATTTGTGATGCAAAAAATGAATAAAAATGGATTTAGCCGATGTGCAGAGATGTATATCGAGCGTTTACGGAAAGAAGGACGGTATTCTACGGCGCATGTCTATAAGAATGCCCTTTTATCTTTCACTACGTTTTGCGGTACGTTCAATGTATCGTTCAGGCAAGTGACCCGGGGACGTTTGCGTTGTTATGGGCAGTACCTATATGAATGTGGCTTGAAACCTAATACGGTTTCTACATATATGCGTATGCTTCGCAGCATTTATAATAGAGGAGTAGAATCGGGGAGTGCCCCTTATGTGCACCGATTATTTCACGATGTCTATACAGGGGTGGATATCCGGCAAAAGAAAGCCTTGCCGGTTGCCGAGCTTCACAGGTTTTTGTATGATGATCCCAAATCGGAGCGCTTGCGTCATACACAAACTATTGCTGCTTTGATGTTTCAGTTTTGTGGAATGTCATTTGCCGATTTGGCTCATTTGGAAAAGTCTTCCTTAGACAGTAATGTGCTACGATATAATCGTATCAAGACTAAGACTCCTATGAGTGTGGAAGTACTTGATACTGCGAAGGAAATGATTAATCAGCTTCGAAGTAACCAAGTGACTCCTTCTGACTGTCCCGATTATCTGTTTGATATCCTGTCTGGCGACAAAAAACGGAAAGATGAAGGAGCTTATCGGGAATATCAGTCTGCACTTCGAAAGTTTAATAATCGTTTGAAGGATTTGGCAAGAGTGCTTCATCTAAATTCGCCTGTATCTTCATACACTCTTCGTCACTCTTGGGCAACAACAGCTAAATATCGCGGAGTTCCTATTGAAATGATAAGTGAATCATTAGGCCACAAATCTATAAAAACAACACAAATCTATCTGAAAGGCTTCAATCTGCAAGAACGTACAGAAGTAAATAGAATGAATTTATCTTACGTTAGAAATTGCTATGTAACTAGGGGTAAATAGGTAAGATGCTGATAATAAGCAGTGAAGTATGTGTGTTACTTCTTAGGTAACAGAATTAAATTTGACGCAAAGATAGACAAAAAAAGAAATAGCAAACAAATAATCCTCCATTTTTTTTCGTTTTATCTGAAACATAGGGCAAAAAAATATCCGAACATGAAATAATATTGTCTTCATGCTCTGTTGCTAATTTGTTTATATTCAAAAGGATTTCCTCTTTCACTAAAGCCAGAAAGCCCTTTGGTACCACATTTGTCGATGTTTTTCTCTATTTTCATTCCGCTTAGTTTCGATTGTGTGTGTTCTGTTACCTAAGAAGTAACAGAAATATGAATAGTAAAAATAGCAGATTAATCAATTCTTTGAGAAAATTGCTATTGGGGAACAATATACAAATTGAGATGGAACAAACTAAAGCTGTTTTCAGGAATAAGCCATTTATTTTATTGAAAGGCATTATTCTACTTCTGATTTTCATATTGACGACCAGTTTGGTTCGTGCACAATACTCCTTGGGATCGACAGGACAATTAATGATACCTACTGCCGAGATGCAGGAAACCGGTACGTTTATAGGAGGAGCAAACTACCTACCCGAGCAAGTTACCCCTTCTGTTTTCAGTTTTCCTACAATGAATTATTTCGTGGATATGACACTGTTTTCTTTCATTGAATTTACTTATCGAATGACATTACTCAAAATGACAACGGCTACGGGAAGAACAGGTTATCACAATCAAGACCGTTCCAATACGATTCGTATCCGTCCGTTAAAAGAAAGCCGTTATTTTCCGGCTGTTGTGATTGGGGGGGATGATCTTCTGACTGAAGGAAAAACTCCATATTGGGGTGCCTACTATGGTGTGCTTACTAAAACAATCGGATTCCGTTCGGGACATCAACTGGCAATTACGGCGGGTTGGTATTTTCATCAGGGTGATAAGCCTGTATATAATAAAGGACCTTTCGGCGGAGTTCGTTATACTCCCTCTTTTTGTCGGGAATTGAAATTCATGGCGGAATATGATACGCATGGTTGGAACATTGGTGCTGCTATGCGCTTTTGGAAGCATCTATCCGTCAACGTGTTTACCCGCGAATTTACATGTGTGTCTGCCGGTTTACGGTATGAATGTACATTAATACATTAAATGAAGATGAAAAGAATAGTTGGTATAGTATATGTTTTTCTCTGTTGGGGAATTTCGTTACATGCACAGTCCGTTCGTGTGATCGAAACTTTGAAAAAACTGGAAATGGAGAATATCTCGGTTGTAGAGAAAAGTGACACGATAACAGCGGCTTTTGAGACTTCTGTGTATAGAGGAGCTTATAATGGGATCGGTATTGCCATACGTCATTTGGTTGCTATGCCAGAAATGCCGACTCTACAATTGGTTATATTAGATAATGCGTTACCCCAGCTGTGTATAACTCTCCCGGCAAAACTGGTTCAACAGTATCAGTCCGGTGAATACACGTTGGATGAGGTATATCGTAATATGGAGATGACGACTTCTACAGGAACCGCCATGCGTCGTTTGAAAGGAATAAAACGGGAAGACAGTACTTTCGGTAAGGTGGATTTGGTGTTATATCCTGGTGTGATGTTAGTCAATAATGTAACTTATAAACTATATAAGGCGGCTCTTGATCTGCAACCCGCTCTGGAAATGCAATTATGGAAGGGGGCTTCGCTACGGATGCAAGTCAGTCTGCCTATCGTAAATAATGAAGATGGAAAGTGGGACTGTGTTCGCTTGGGATTCATGACTTTACGTCAGGATTTTCGTTTGGCTAATCATTGGAAAGGATACCTGACAGGCGGTAATTTCTCAGATGATCGTATGGGAGTTGCTGCGGGAGTCGGTTATTTTTCTGCAAATGGTCGGTGGACGGTAGAAGGTGAAGGAGGAATTACCGGTTCTTCTCATTTCTACGGTAGCAAGTGGGAGATGAGTAAGTGGAAAAGAATCAATGGACGGCTTAGTGTGGGATATTATGTGCCGGAAGTGAACACGCTGGTGAAGGTGGAAGGATCCCGTTTTATTTATGGAGATTATGGAATACGCGGAACGCTTTCACGTTATTTCGGCGAATATATTGTGGGTATATATGGTATGTATACGGACGGGGCAAAGAATGCAGGGTTTAACTTCTCTATTCCGTTGCCGGGGAAGAAACGCAAACGGCATGCATTGCGGATTATGCTTCCCGAATATTTTGCTTTTCAGTATGATATGCGTAGTGGGAATGAATACGCCCACCGTTCTTTGGGGGAAAGTTATAATACCGAGCCTAGGTCTGTCGAGAATTCACGTTTCTGGCAACCGGATCATATTCGCTATTATTTAATTAGGACGAGTGAGAATTGAACATGATTGATATGAATAAGTATTTTAACAAATTTGAAACATTATGAAAAGTGTAAAATGGATGTATGTGAGTGCCATGGCGATAGCCTTTGGTATGTTGTCTTTTGCTACAGTTGCATGTCATGACGATGATGACGATCCTAAACCGGCAGAAGGAGAAGTAATTGAAACTCCGAAACCGGTGGTAGAGTATTACATTAAAGGTGCTGTAACTGTAAAAGGTGAAGGAAAAAGTGGGGTAAAAGTGAAAGTTGGCGATAAAGATTGTATAACGGATTCGAAAGGTGAGTTTTCTGTAACGGAAAGTAATACGGGAACTTATGAGGTTTCTGTTGCTCCTAATGGTTATCTTTCTCAGAAAACTTCTGTGAAAATTGCTGATAATGCTGAGAATCGTAGTGTAGTAAAAGTTGCTTTTGCCTTGACGGAAGTAAGTCCGGTAAAAGAAGTGGTATTGGATGAAATGACAGATCCAATTACTGTAGAGGATGAAAGTACATCAAATGAGGCGATTCCTACAACCACAGAAGACTTTGGACAGGTTGAGCCGGACAAAGTTGTTGAAGATATGCCTCTTGCGAAAGTGGAAATTGTGATCCCGGCAGGTGTAATTAAAGAAGATGCGCAGGAGGATCCGACCCTTGTGAAAAACGGTAAAGTTGATATCAGTGTAACTACATTTGTTCCTGCTCCTAAAGAGGTTGTTACTGAAGTTAAGCCTACTGAGGTCGTAGAAGCTGTAAAAAGTATACCTTTGGCTGCTGCTCAATTTCAGCCGACAGGTTTGCAGTTTAGCGAACCTGTAAATATTTCTATTCCTAATCCTATTCCGGGGGTAACTTTCCCTAAAGCAACTATGCAACTTTCCTATCTGAATCCGGATAACGGGGAATGGGAAGTACAGGCTGCTGAAGTTACAGTGGGTGAGGCTAATTATAAAGCTCCTGTTACACACTTCTCTGCTTATGCTATAGAGAATCAAGTAAATAGTAAAGTAGAAAAAGAAGTAATTCAGAAAGACGAAATCCTTGGACAGGAAAGTCGTGACAATAGCGAGAATGCAAAGGCCTTGACAGGTATCGTGTTGAAGTATAAAGAAAAAACAGGTTGGGATTACGAGAAAGGTAGAGGTGTAGTTGAGGCTATAAAAGAAGCATTAGGAAGTAGCGTTCCCGAAAATACACTAAACGCAATGGCTGCTTATCTTAAAACTCGTATGTACTCATTAATGGGAACAACATCTGGAGTAACCGAAACTGAACGTACATACAATACAGTGAATGTAAATGGTTATACTGAGATGAACTATACTTGTTATGCCAAGACTCGTAAAACTACATTATCTACAACAGTAGTGTATGGCGGAAGCGAAAAAACAATATCTGTCTCTGCGATACGTTATACAGGTGCTGATCAGCAATATAAGACGGTAACTTATAATCCTACTCACAGCGGTGGTAAGGGAGGTAGTATCTAAGATATTTATTTGAGATATATAGTAGGGGCTTAGATTTATTCGTAGCGTGTGAATCCCTACTTTACTATGCTGGTTAGGAAAAGTACAGAGGTACATCTTATCTAATCTAGCTTACGCATCAGATTTTATTTTGATGCACATTTCCCCTTAATATCAACTGTCTGTGAAGATCGTTGATATGATTTTGATGTTATCTGTCTGATTGAAGTCAGTAGAATAAGTTTTTAATAATTAATTTTTTAAGATAAAACCCTTTTGTGTATGCTCCTTTTTTAATAACCCCTTTGGGGCATATTCATATAGAGTATAGAGAGAGGAGGTCACTGTGAAGCGGCTTCCTCTTTTGCATTTGAATGAATCCAGTATCTTCTATTGACTGCTAATATAAGTTAATCTTTACAATTGTGCTTCTTGTAATATAAATAAACCCTATCTTTATCAGCCAATACAACATAGGCTTAACAAAATGTCATGAGCATAACTATTAAAAACCTCAATAAGATTTATCCAAATGGAAACCATGCATTGAAAGATGTCAATCTGGAGATTCCTACGGGGATGTTTGGCTTATTGGGTCCCAACGGTGCCGGCAAATCTACTTTAATGCGTATTCTGGTAGCTCTAATGGAGCCAACTTCCGGACAGGTTGAAATCTGTGGATACGATTTGATGAAACAACGGAAAGAAATTCGTGGTATTTTAGGATATCTCCCTCAGGACTTTCGTTTCTTTGCCAAATATAAAACGTATGAGTTTTTGGACTATGCAGCCCGTCTGTCGGGAATGACTCAAAACAGGCAAAGAAAGCAGGCTGTGGATGAAATGCTCGAAAATGTAGGATTGTTTGATGTACGTGAGCGGTATGCTAACAAATTATCAGGAGGCATGAAGCGTCGGTTGGGAATTGCGCAGGCATTGATACATCATCCTAAAGTAATTATTGTAGATGAACCTACTACCGGGCTTGACCCCGAAGAACGTATTCGTTTCCGTAACCTTCTTTCCGAAGTTAGTGAAAATGACGTCACTATTATTTTATCTACCCATATTGTAGGAGATATCTCCAGTACTTGTAACAATATGGCGTTGATGAACCGGGGGGAAGTTTCTTTCTATGGGTCTCCGCAAGATATGTTGAAGAAAGCCGAAGGCAAGGTGTGGAGGATCAGAGCCGGTGGCGATCAATTGCATGAGATTGATAAAAAATATCCGGTCATATCTACTATTCCCTCAGGGACAGCTTGGGAGGTACAGGTGGTTGCCGATAAAGTAGAAGGATACGAAGCGGAGCCATTTCCTCCTAATCTTGAACACGCCTATGTATATTATATGGAGAATCAATTAAACCTTTGGACAAACGACTAAACACGATATGCTGATATGACCTTTTTATCTAATATACAATCGGTAGCAAAGTATGAAAGCAAGTTATTAATAAGAAGTTGGTTCTTCCGGGTGTTTACAGTGCTCGCCATAGGTATCACTACTCTTTTTAATTTTCTCCTATTTGTATCGGAGGATACTTACGGATTTTGGATTGCTATGTCCATTCCGTCGAATATACCTTATCTAATTCTGCTATTGCTGAATACAGGACAGGCTGTCATTGCTATTTTTCTTGCCTCTGATTTTCTGAAAAGGGACAAGAAACTGGATACGTCGGAAGTCTTTTATGTCCGTCCGTTAAGTAATGCCGAGTACGTGATTGGTAAGATCTGGGGGAATCTGCGTGTTTTTCTGCTGCTCAATCTTATTATTATGGGCATTACAATGGCATTCAATCTGACAGTGGGAGAAGTGGACTGGATAGCTTATTTATTATATTTTCTGCTGATTAGTGTACCTACGCTCGTTTTTATTATTGGCCTGTCTATCTTTCTGATGTTGGTGCTGAAGAATCAGGCACTCACTTTTGTTATTCTGTTGGGGTATATCGGATTGACTGTTTTTTATATTGAGGATAAGTTTTATTACCTTTTCGATTATATGGCGTATAGTCTCCCATTAGTAAAATCTACTATTGTTGGATTTTCCAATTGGGAAGTAATTTTGAATCACCGGGCTATCTATTTTCTCGCCGGCCTGGCATTTGTCTTTTTCACTATCTCTCTATTCCGGCGTCTGCCTCACTCGTCGCGTAGCAATTATCCATGGGTCTTTCTTTCTGTGTGTACACTCTTGCTGAGTTTAGCTTGCGGATATTGGCATGTGCATTCCATTTTGTATCAGGGCGATATACGGGCTGCATATACACGTGTTAACAACCAATATGTCGCTACTCCGAAGCTGTTTATTCATCAATATGATTTTTCGGTAGAACAACGTCTTGATGACTTTCTATCCGAAGTAACCATGAGGGGGGTAGCTTTGGACTCGTCTGCCGTATTTACGTTTTGCCTGAATCCGGGGCTGACCGTACGTTCCGTTGATTCGGATGGACAACCACTTAAATTCAAGCGTGACAAGCAAATCGTATTAGTGGATTTCGGTACGAATCTGGCAAAGGGAGACACTGCCTCAGTGACATTTAAGTATGATGGACAAATAGATAATTCGTTTTGTTATCTGGATATTCCTCCGGAAGTGTTACAGGCTTCTAAAAAGAAATTTCTGTTCAATATTGATAAACAATACTGTTTCCAGACAAAGGATTATTTATTGCTTACTCCCGAAACATATTGGTATCCTCGTGCCGGAACTGGTTATAGTGATGAAAATCCGGACTGGCAACAAACTTATTTCAGCAATTACCATTTGAAAGTGAAGCCTCTAGCAGGGTTGGTTCCGCTTTCCCAAGGCGAAGGTAAGAGCGATGAACATGGGGTTTATACGTTTAAGGGAGATTTTCCGTCTCAAACAATATCACTGGCCATAGGAGATTATCAGCAGAAAAGTATATCTGCAGACAGCATCCTATATAGTATCTGGCATCTGAAAGGACATGACTTCTTTTCGGCAGCTTTGGATTCTATCCACGATACGATCCCTTCATTAATACGTAATGTTAAAGACCAACTGGCTCGAAACTATAAATTGGATTATCCTTTCAAACGGTTTTCGTTGATAGAAGTACCAATACAATTTGTGGGTTATGAACGTGCTTGGTCGCAAGCACAGGAAACCGTGCAACCGGAAATGGTCTTATTTCCGGAAAAAGGGGCATTGTTTGATGATATGGATATGAAGAAACAGGTTCAAAACCATATACGTTGGTCGAGATATGGAGACAGGAATGAAATCAGTTTGCAGGAAGCACAGATGCGTACGTTCAATAATTTTATCTGGAGATTTGCGCAAACGGAAGGAAATTATAATTTTTCATCCGGTAGCAGGGGAAAAGGTAATCTTTCGTCAGAGGCAAATCCTTATTTTCTTTTTCCACAAATCTATAATTTCCGGTATAATATTTTTTCTTCGGAATGGCCTGTTGCCAACCGGGTGATTGAGTTGTATTTGCAAAAAAAATCAGAGAATGGAGGTTGGGAGCGTCAGATTAATGGTATTAGTAATAATGAAAAGGCTGTTCTGTTGCTGGAGAAGCGTACATTTAAAGAATTGCTGGTCGATATGGAACTGCGCAACTTGCAGAATAATATCGTCGGACAGGAAGCAAGCCGTCTTTTTGCCAGGGCAGAAATAAATATGGGCGTAGAAGCCTTTAGGGACTCATTATATTCATTGCTGAAACGTAATACTTTTTTGAATATAAAGTTTGAAAATATGCTCGACACATTGGGAGAGATAAGTCGGACAGATATTCGTTCATTGTTGGGAGAATGGGAAAAAACAACATCTCTTCCTTTTTACTCGTTAGGGGAACCAACATTGACTAAAATTACCAATAAGGGTGGAGAAGAATTTTTTGTATTGAAAATGCTGATAAGTAATAATTCGGATTATGATGGGATTATTCACATGGATATTCGTAAAGACGGTTGGTGGTATCAGCCTTTGGAAGACCCCAGAGCCAAAACAAAAATAGAGATGCCTGCTCATACTAGTAAGGAATTTGTTTCGGTTTGGGAAGATCAGATCCGTAATGTTGAGATTAATACTATGGTTTCGGGGAATCTTCCGAATATAATTAGTCAAGACATAAATAATGTCAAACAGGAACGAAACAAAATAGTCAAAGACAGTATTTATATATTGCCGGAATCTTCGTTCGATTTGCCGGGGGAAATTATTGTGGATAATGAAGATTCTACTCTTTTTATTCTTTCCGCTCCTCCCATTGTGGGGCTCTTGCCTAAGTGGTTGGACGAAGTGGAGGAAACACCTTTTAAATATTCGGGTATATCCTGGTGGCGTCCGCCTTTACAATGGACGGCTACTACCAATGACAGATATTATGGAAAATATATTCGTTCGGCTTTTGTGATTAAAAGTGGGGACGGCAGCCAGACTGCTACATGGAAAGTACCTGTACCGGAAGTCGGTCAGTATGACTTGTATTATCATGTATTCAAGGATGATGAACTTCGTTGGAACAATAATCTTCAGGGGGAATATCATTTTAAAGTAAAGTATGGCAGTGAGGTAGAAGATGCCTATGTTAACCTGAGAAAAGCAAATGAGGGGTGGGAACAACTGGGTAGTTACTACTTTGACTCAGATACGATCCGGGTGGTACTGACAGATGAATGTAAACTGCGGTCTGTAACAGCCGACGCAGTGAAAATAGTGAAACGATATTAATTAAAACAGCAAACTATATGCAAATTGACTTACTACTATTAAAAAGAATGCTACTGGCAATTGTTGTTTTCATGGGAATTACATTACCCTCGCAAGGGCAAATTCCCTTAACGATTGACAAGGCTATGGAAATTGCGCAGGAAAACAGTCCTTCTCTTCGCCGTTCCTATATGAATTTGGAAAGGTATAAACAGAACCTGATTGCTCAGAAGGCTTCGTTGAAATCGCGGTTCTCGTTAAACCTGAATCCGTTAGATTATAACAAAAACAGGCGTTTCGATAACCGGCTGTCGCAATGGTATACTAATGAAACGCTCAACAGTAGTGGGACTTTTCAAATTGAGCAACCCATCTTATGGACGGACGGTACGATTTCGTTAATCAACAAGTTCGGTTGGCAAGACAATAATTCCATTTTGGAAGGGAATAAAACCAGCGACCGGGCATTCAGCAATGACCTCTATTTGCAATTGACTCAACCTATCTTCACTTACAACAAGCGGAAAATGGAATTGAAACAGATTGAATATGATTATGAAAATGCTGATATTAGTTATGCTCTGCAGCGGTTGAATACGGAAAAAAGTATAACAGACCAATTTTATGCTGTTTATATGGCGCAAAGTAATTTGGAAATCAGCCGTGAGGAACTAATCAATGCCCAGCAAAGCTATGATATTATAAAAAATAAGGTAGAAGCGGATTTAGCAGCCAAAGACGAACTTTTTCAGGCTGAGTTGAATCTAGCGACAGCTCGTTCGTCGGTAGACGAGAGTAAGGTGAGTTTGGAAAATGCGAAAGATAAGTTGAAACAAACACTTGGAATGAGATTGGATGAGGATATTTTAGTATTTGCCGAAGTTGATATTAAACCTATTCAAGTAGATTTGGAACAAGCTATCACACATGGATTAGGCTCACGGTTGGAACTTCGTCAGCGTGAAATAGAAAGTAAAGAACTTGAGTTTGAAATGATTAAGACGAAAGCATTGAATGAGTTCAAAGGGGATATCTCTTTGTCATTCGGATTAATGGGAGATAACCGTCATTTGAATAAAATGTTTAATAATCCGACACAAAATCCGCGTGTTTCTATCAGTTTTACTGTTCCTATATTCGATTGGGGGGAAAAGAGAGCACGAATCAAAGCACAAAAGGTTGCACAACAAATTAATGAACTTGAATTTCATGAAGAAAAGGTAGATATTGAACTGAATATCCGTCAGGTATGGCGTAGTCTTGAGAATCTCCGTACTCAGATCAAAATTGCCGAGCAGAATGTGCAAAATGCTCAATTAACTTATGATCTGAACCAGACACGTTATCGGGAAGGCGATATTACCGGTATGGAAATGAGTCAGTTCCAGACACAACTTTCAAATAAGAAAATCACTTATACGCAAGCATTAATCAACTACAGAATAGAATTACTTAATCTTAAAATTCTTTCATTGTATGACTTCGACAAGAATATTCCTATTGTTCCGATGAAAGATATAATCGATAAAAAATAAGCAGACCATGAAACAGTATCACATTTTAATAGCATTTTCTTTATTAGCAACTATAGGCTTGACAAGCTGTGGTGACAGACCACAAAACGCACCCAATAACATTGCTACTCCGGTATCTGTTGTCGAACTGAAAAAAGGTTCGATCAGTAAACTGATAAATACAACAGGAACAGTACAGCCTACTTATGGGGTGTCTCTGAACTCTGAAATGAGCGGCTTTTATAAACTTCAAATTAATCCGAAGACAGGAAAAACTTTCAAAATGGGAGATAGGGTGAGTAAAGGTACGATAATTGTCCGGTTGGAAGACAAAGAATATGAAAACGGCATTGCTATCGACGCTAAAAAGCTCAGTCTCGAAATAGCCGAACAGGAGCAATCGAAACAAAAAGCGCTTTATGAAAAGGGAGGGGTGACGATGAGTGAGATGCGGAATACGGAAGTTAAGGTGACGAATGCCCGTTATGATTATGAAAACGCACAACTCAATTTGGAGAAAATGAAGGTAAAAGCTCCGTTTGATGGTGTGATTGTTGACCTGCCCCATTATACAACTGATATCAGGGTAGAGCAGGGTAAGCCGGTAGTAAGTCTAATGGCTTATGATAAAATGTATATGGATATCAATCTGCCGGAGAGCAGCATCCGCTATGTCAAGGAAGCACAACCGGTATATATTACTCATTACACCATACCGGGTGATACTTTGAGAGGGAAAATCAGCGAATTATCTCCCGCAATCAGTTCGGAAACGCGTACCTATAAAGGAAAGGTTTTAGTTGATAACAATCAACTAAAATTGCGTCCGGGTATGTTTGCTAAAGCAGATATTGTGGTAGACAGAGCAGACAGCTCCATTATTATCCCCAAGGACGTGATTCTGTCGAACCGTCGTCGCAAATATGTATATGTCGTTGAGAAGAATACCGCAAAGATACGTAATTTAGAAACAGGCTTAGAGGATGAATATAACATTGAAATCATATCCGGACTCAAAGTAAATGACAATCTGGTAGTGAAGGGGTTTGAAACATTGAAGGAAGATGCTAAAGTAAAAATTCAAAAGTAAATTATTCGTATGACGAATAAACGTGCCTTTTGAAAATAGGAAATACTTATGAAGAATATAGTCAAATTTGCAGTAGGCAATCCGGTTACAATTTGTATGATTGTATTTGCCCTCTTATTGTTGGGAAAGGTGTCATACGATCAGTTGAGTGTCGACTTATTGCCTGATCTGAATAATCCCCGCTTGTTTATCGAACTAAAGGTAGGAGAACGTCCTCCTGAAGAGATCGAAAAACAATTTGTGAAAAACATGGAATCCATGGCCATTCGGCAGAGTGACGTTACACAGGTGTCTTCGGTGATTAAAGCGGGAACGGCACGGATTACCGTAGAATATATTTGGACAAAGGATATGGATGAAGCTTTTCTCGATTTGCAGAAAGCTATGAATCCATTTGCCCAGAATAAGGAGATTACGGAACTAAAAATAACGCAACACGACGCGAATCTGTCGCCAGTTGTTCTGGTGGGGATGTCTCATCAGAATATTACGGATATGGCGGAATTGCGAAGGATTGCGGAAAGTTATATCCGTAACGAGCTGATTCGCCTGGAAGGTGTTGCCGAAGTGACTCTTTCGGGAGAGGAAGTGACTACCCTTACCGTTCAGACTGATCCTTATAAATTAAATGCTTTCCAATTAAAGATAGAGGATATCGCTTCGCGTATTGAGTCTAATAATCAGAGCATATCCGGAGGACGGGTAAGTGAATTGGGATTGCAGTATTTAGTGAAAAGTTCGAGTCTGTTTTCCACAGAAGCCGATTTTGAAAATTTGATCGTCGGATATAAACCGGTACAGCAGGAGACTTCAGGGAATAGTTCTTCTGAAACTGTGACAGATGTCAACAAGGCTCCCGTCTTTTTGAAAGAAGTAGCTACTGTGCAGTTTGTGAATGCACGTCCCGAAAACATTGTACGTATTAATGGAAAACGTAGTATCGGTTTGTCTATTTATAAGGAAATGCGTTTCAATACGGTGAAGGTGGTAGACGAAGTAACTAGTCGGTTGGCAGTGATAGAAAATGCTTTGCCCGGCTATCATTTTCAGGTAATCTCCAATCAGGGGACTTTTATAAAAAGTGCTATCGGTGAAGTGAAAAGCAGTGCTATATTGGGTATTGTCCTTGCTGTCATTGTATTGTTTGTATTCCTTCGTCGAATGGGAACAACGTTGATTGTCAGTCTTTCTATTCCAATCTCTATTGTAGCAACTTTCAATTTGATGTTTTTCAATGGGCTTACGCTGAATATTATGACTTTGGGAGGGTTGGCTCTCGGAGCGGGTATGCTGGTAGATAATGCCATTGTAGTTATAGAAAGTATTTTCCGGAATCAGGAAAAAGGAGTGAGTGTTAAGGAGGCAGTGGTCACCGGAACTGCGGAGGTGGCAAATGCGGTTATTGCTTCTACTTTGACGACTATTGTGGTATTTCTTCCGATTGTTTATCTTCATGGAGCTTCGGGTGAACTGTTTAAAGATCAGGCTTGGACAGTTACTTTCTCACTTGTATCTTCCTTGTTTGTTGCTATCCTAGTGATTCCGATGTTATATACTCAACTTTCCGGTAAGAAAGTAAAAATGGAAGAAGTGAAATCAATCCGTATTACTAGATATAGCAAGATACTTCGCAAGTTGGTTCGACATCGTTGGTGGGTAATTGGTATGGCAGTGTTATTACTTGTAGTTACAGGTTTGCTGACTCCGTTCATTGGTACGGAGTTTATGCCGAGGGCGGAAAGTAAGGCTTTTACTGCTGTTGTGAAAATGCCTGAAGGTACGCAAATGGAACGTACTGCTGCGGCTGTGGGTAATCTCGAAGATTTATTATATACTATTGTCGGAGGCGATTCTCTGTGTACGATATATAGTCATGTCGGAGAGGGAAGCGGTTCGGAAAATGCCATATTTGAAGGAGAAAATACGGCGATGATGAAAATTATTCTTTTTCCGGAGTGTATTCTTTCTCCAGAAAATGTAATTGCCCGGTTCCTTGAAGAAGCGAAGAATCCCGATGGTCTGGAATTATCTATCCGTCAGGATGAAAATTCTTTGAGTTCTCTGTTGGGTAGTGAAGGAGCTCCTATTGTAGTGGAAGTGAAAGGAGAGGAGTTGGACGAAATAGCGAAGATTACCGGAGAAGTAAAGGAAAGAATGCAGGAAGTGGATGGGGTGTATGACGTTGTAACTTCTATTGAAGACGGTGCTCCGGAAGTAGTGATTTCAATAGACCGTACCATAGCCGGGATCAATAATCTGAGTGTTGCTACAGTGATTGAACAGTTGAAACAACAGTTGAGTGGTAAGGAAGCCGGTAAAATGGAGTATCGCGGTGAGATGCGTGATATCGTGATTAAAGTACCGGATATATCTTTAGGAGCTCTCGGATCACTTGTTATCAGAAGTGGTACACAAGAGTTTTTGTTGGACGAGATCTCTAGTATTACTCATGGGCAGGCACCTAAAGAGATTCTACGTCGCAATCAGAGCCGTATAGGTAAAATAATGGCTAATATGGACACCGGCAAATCACTTGATAAAGTGGCGGCAGAAGTGCGTTTGGCTGTTAAAGATATTGATTTGCCTGTTAATTATAGCATCACAGTGACCGGAGAAGAAGAAAAACGGCAGGAGTCTATGCATAGCTTATTGTTTGCTTTATTGCTTTCTGTTGTACTTGTTTATATGGTCATGGCTTCACAGTTTGAATCGTTGTTACATCCTTTTACGATTCTGCTGACTATTCCGCTGGCTGTGGTGGGTGCTATCTTGCTTTTCTTCATTACCGGAACCACGATTAATATGATGGGAGTTATCGGTATCGTGATGTTGGGAGGTATTGCCGTTAATAACTCTATTATTCTGGTAGACCGTATCAACCAACTTAGCCAGGCAGGAATGGAGTTGACTGACGCCATTGTAGAAGCAGGACAGCAACGTATCCGTCCTATCATAATGACTACGTTGACTACGATTCTGGCTATGCTTCCAATGACATTCGGATTTGGTGAAGGTGCTTCCCTTCGTTCGCCAATGGCTATTGCTGTGATTGGAGGACTGATAACTTCTACTTTGATGAGTTTGATGGTTATCCCATGTGTATATTATGTCCTTGAAAAGATAAAAAGGCGTATAAATCACCGAACTAAAAAAAGCTGAAGATGAACTTTTTACTAAATAGGAGAATTACGATCTGTATGCTGTTTATTGCACTTAGTCTTTTGGGCTATGTGTCCTACAAACAGCTTCCGGTAGAGTTGCTGCCTAATGCAGAGCTTCCGGTATTGTTTATCCAAGTGTCGTCGCAGCAGGATATGGACCCTTCGTATGTGGAGTCGGAAGTGATAATTCCGCTTGAAGGAGCTGTCAGTACGATAGGAGGAGTAGACAAACTGCAATCTTATATAGACAGGAGGCAATCGAACATACAAATTGATTTTAAGAAGAATGTCAATTTCAAGATGACTGCTCTTAAGTTGCAGGAAAAGGTGAATGAAGTGGCAGCATCTTTTCCCAGTGGTTTTACTGTGCAGGTACAGAAAGTTGATATTGCACAGATGAACAATAACTTTATGGTACTTCAGGTACGGGGTTCGGGAGGGACAGACCGTGTCAGGAACTTAGTGGAGGATAATATTCTTTCCGATTTGGAGAACATAGATGGTGTGGCATCTGTCAATATATATGGCGGACGGCAAAAAGCGATTGAGATACGTCTCCATTCGGAGGTGTGCAAAGCGTTGAACCTTACGGCGTCAAAGATAAGTAATCTGCTTTCACAGAATACGCAGGAGAAAACGTTTGTCGGTTTTGCCAATGAGCCGGATAGTAAGATTTTTGTTCACGTAAATGCGATGTATACGAAAGTATCTGACCTGGAAAATATTGTGGTGGCTCCCGGACCTGTCTTGTTGAAAGATGTGGCAACCGTATTCTTTGATCTGAAAGATGAAACCACTTATAGTCGTGTAAATGGGAAAGAGGCTGTTTCTGTGGTATTGATAAATGATTCGCAGGCAAATCTTATAGAGCTTTCCCACCGTGTTTCTGATGCGATTGACAAACTGAATGAAAAAATAGTTCCGCTTGATCTGGAAATAGTCGTTCAGGAGAATAAGGCTGAAACGATGGAGAATAACATCAATCAAATCATTAACCTGGCATTGGTCGGTGGATTGTTGGCTGTTTTCATTCTCTGGCTTTTTTTGAAAAATATGCGGCTGGTGTTCTTTATCGCACTTTCAATTCCGATCTCAGTTTATACGGCCTTCAATTTCTTCTATGCTTCCGGCATTACTATCAATAGCCTTACATTAGTGGGAATGGCACTTGCCATTGGGATGCTACTGGATAATAGTGTCGTAGTGCTGGAGAATATTTATCGTTTATCCGGAAGCGGCTACACACCCGAGCGCTCAGTTACTCAGGGCACTAAAGAGGTGTGGCGCTCTATTGTAGCAGCTACGTTGACTACTGTCACTGTTTTCCTGCCGTTTGTCTTTTCAGATAATTTCCTGATTAAACTGATAGGGCATCATATCGGGGTGTCTATTATATCTACGCTGATTATTTCCTTGTTTGTGGCTTTGCTTTTCATTCCTATGGTCACTTATGTTATTCTGAAAAAGAAGAAAGGAAGAAGTGTCGTTTATGAGAAGGTGTCGATTATTCAACGTCCGATACAAGTGTATCTGGTTTTACTGAAGACGTGTATGCGTAATCCGGGAGTCACTATATTCGGAGCGGTGATTTTACTTTTTGCTACTTTGATATTATCACTGACCTTGAATGTGCAGCAGATGAAAGAAGTGGATTCGGATCGGTTTAATATAAGTGTTGTAATGCCTACCGGAAGTACCCTTGAGAATACGGACAAGATAGTCAAAGCGCTGGAAGAACGTCTGAAGGATTTCCCAGAAAAGAAAGATTTGATCTGCCGTGTCCGGGAGAAAGAAGCAACTATTACGCTCGTTTTGCAAAAAGATTATCAAAAGATAGGTAAACGGAAAATTACGGATATCAAATCGGATGTGCAATCCAAAGTCTCGAACATTAATGGGGCGGAAGTCTATGTCTCTGATGCTATGGGAGGCGGACAGGAAAATTCGGTATTGAGTAGTCTTGGAGGCTTTATGCGTTTACTGGGTATTGGTGATAATAATGAACGAGTGGTTGTCAGAGGTTCTGATTTCGAAATGATGCAAATGGTAGCTGAGGAAATCCGCTACCTACTGGATGAACAGGAATTTGTGCAACATACTCATGTATCGTATACTCCTCGTCAGCCAGAGATAAATCTGAACTTTGACCCGATTCTGCTGACTACTTATGATATCAATCGTGCTAATATAACTTCGGGATTAACGGCACTCAATAACGAGTTTTCTTCTGAAGTGACTTTTAAAGTGGGAGAAGATAATTATGACATTATCATTCGCGATGAAATTCTGAAAAAAAGTACAGAGACGGAAGAAGAAGCGGAGGAGAAGGTTCAAAAAGAAAAGACAGTTGATGATTTGCGTGCTGTTCGGATAGAAAATGTAAAGGGTGGAATGCACAATCTGGAAGATATAGCCTCTATTAATTATGGTCGCGGACGTTCGCGGATCATACGTGTCAATCAGGATAAACAACTTGAAGTTTATTATAATTTCTCAAGAGATGTGCAGTCCTCAAAGGAATTATTGGGAAGTTATCGTTCTGATATAGACCAATTGATTGCCGGTTATAATCTACCTTTAGGCGTTGCCTTGCAAGTATTCCATGAGGAGGATCAGTTTGGAGATTTCAAATTTCTTATTCTGGCAGCCTTCATTTTGATTTTTATGATACTTGCTTCTGTTTTTGAGTCTGTAGTAACTCCTTTTGTATTACTTTTTACTATTCCGCTTGCTGCTATCGGCTCTTTGCTGGCGTTATTGCTTTCGAGCAATAGCCTGATGAATGCAAATACGCTGACGGGGTTCTTGATTCTGCTGGGAGTAGTCGTAAATAACGGAATTATCCTTATAGACTATGCTAATATTTTACGTAAAAGAGGATATCGCCGGAATCGGGCATTAATGACTGCCGGAATGTCACGTATCCGTCCGATTTTGATAACTTCTATCACAACGATCGCCGCTATGTTGCCGTTGGCCATGGGAGATACGGAATATGCCGGAGCCATTGGGGCGCCTTTTGCTATTACAGTGATTGGTGGGCTTCTTTTCTCTGCCTTATTGACGTTGATTTTGATTCCTACTGTCTGCATGGGATTGGAAAATGTGCTTTGGTGGTATCGTTCTTTGTCTCGTAAAATGTGGATTTTCCATTTTGTTCTTTTTGTAGTTGGCGTTGTCAGTATCTGGCTATATGCTGAAGGAATACTTTGGCAGTCTATCTATTTAGTAGCACTGATTGCGGGTATACCAGGACTGACTTATTTTACACAGACTAGTCTTAGAAGAGCTAAATCGAAAGTCATAGATCCGAATGAAGAAATACACATATCTGTCCGGAATCTGGTTAAGATATATGATTGGCCGGGACGTATCAGTCGTCAATGGCATAGTGGTCTGCAAATACGGAAAAGGCTGGGAATGAGTCGTGAATATCATTCTCTAAAAGACTTCGTCAATGTGTTGTGGCAATTCGGTATGTTAGCGTTCGGTGTTTATTTTACTTATTTTTTTATTCAAAATAGACTTTGGATATTTCTGTTTTCGTTTGCTATTTATGCATCGGCTTTGTACTTGTGGAGAAAAATACGTTCTTATTTATATTATCGTTACGAAAATAGTAAGGGAGTAAAGGCAGTAAACCGTGTGATATTCTGGGGACTTCCTCCTGTTATCTTGTTCGAACTGTTCAAGCGACTGGATAATAACGGTTTGGTGGTAATGATTGGGCTGTTGTGGTTTGCGGGTATTGCTATCTACGTTACCTCACAGTATCTATATGAACATAATGTAAATATAGAACGTGTTACCGGACGATTTGCCGGACTTCGCCGCTCTTACTTCCGTATGGTAAAGAGTGTTCCTTTGATTGGAAAACAACGTAAACCTTTTAAAGCATTGCGTGGAGTTTCGTTTGAGATTCAGACAGGTATGTTCGGACTCCTGGGACCGAACGGAGCCGGAAAGTCAACTTTGATGCGCGTGATTTGTGGCATATTCGAGCAGAGTTATGGCAGTATCTGGATTAATGGTATGGATACCCGTATCTATAGGGAAGAATTGCAAAGCTTGATAGGATTCCTTCCGCAGGAATTTGGCACTTACGAAAATATGACATCTTGGGAGTTTCTTGATTATCAGGCTATACTGAAAGGAATAATAGATGAGGATTTGCGTAAGGAACGGTTAGAGTATGTTTTGAATGCGGTACATATGTATGAGCGGAAAGATGAAAATATCGGTTCTTTCTCGGGAGGTATGAAACAGCGGATCGGCATTGCATTGATTTTGCTCCATTTGCCACGTATTCTGGTAGTAGATGAGCCGACAGCAGGACTCGACCCTCGTGAGCGTATCCGTTTTCGTAATCTGTTGGTGGAATTGAGTAAAGATCGTGTGGTCATTTTTTCTACTCATATCATTGAAGATATATCCAGTTCCTGTAATCAGGTTGTGGTAATAAACAAGGGTGAACTGAAATATTTCGGTGATCCGGCGGACATGGTGGAAATGGCTAATGGAAAGGTATGGCAGTTTAATATAGATAAAACGGAGTTTGAAAAGGCATTGGATAAATCTTTGGTCATACATCATATCCAGCAAGGGGATACTATCCGTGTTCGTTATCTTTCTGTTGAGCAACCATACGAAGGAGCCGAAGAAGTTGAGGCCAATCTGGAAGATGCTTATCTCTGCCTATTGAAGAATATGAATTAAAAGAAAAGAATGATATGACATTTAATCAATTAATAAAGCTGCTGCCTAAGGTGGTAAAATATAATTTGAAGATTATTTTTGCCGGAAAGTTCTTTTGGTTTCTGTTAGCGGCATTTGGATTCTTTGCCTTTTTTATGTTTCAGAGTGCGTGGAACCGGGCAGAAATTAATGAAGGGCTTATCTATAATATACTCATGTTCCCATGTTTATTGCTGATATTCTACCCGGCTGTCTTCGGCATTCAAAATGACGAAGACAGCCGGATATTGGAAATACTTTTTGGTATTCCTGACTATCGGTATAAAGTATGGGGAGTACGGTTACTCATGATTTACGTGGTTATTTTTGCTATTCTAATCGTCTTTTCGTACATCGCTATCTTATTGCTGTATCCAATCAATCCTTTTGAGATGTCTTTGCAGTTGATGTTTCCGGTTCTTTTTTTTGGTAATTTGACTTTTATGTTTTCTACGATTACCCGGAGTGGAAACGGAACGGCTGTACTTATGATTATCATTGGCATTGTACTGATGTTTTTCAGTAATATGAATAGCATAGAACGTTCATTTTGGAATATTTTGCTGAATCCCTTCCGTGTGCCTGATAATTTTCATCCGATGATATGGGAAGGGATTCTTATCAAAAATCGTATATTTCTTTTCTCCTCCAGTCTGATCTGGATGATGATCGGTCTGCTGAATTTACAGAAGCGGGAAAAATTTGTATAGTATAAAGTTTAAATTATAAAAGATTGGAATCAGAAATAATATCCCAGATTCACAAAGCAGCTTCCTTTATCAGTCTGATTGGAATATCCCAATGATATTTCCAGAGGACCGAAAACGCTATCCATTCCATAACCTGCGCTGATGCCGAACAATTGTTTGCCTTTCAGTATTTCGAAGAAGTGACTGTCCGTCAAACCGTAGTTGCCTGTCAGGGTGAGGTAATGAATACTTCCCATACGTTGCCTGAACTTCAGAGAAGTAATGATAATAGAATTTTCCATTAATTCCATGTTTGTTACGCCAGCAAAAGGCAACTGTTGTGGAATATAAAAACCGTATACTTCACCACCGATAGCATTTTTCAGGGGATAAGGAATTCCTTTCCCTATCAGGACACGCCCATAGATCGACGGAATGATAGAAAAACGGCGGGTGGCAGGAATCACACTTGCCCACGAAGCACTCAGTGCGGAAAATGGGGCCTGTTCATTGTATTGCGCCATATTATCGGTATAGAGTGAGTAGGCGGCTTTGAAATCACTTCCTTTGGAGGGGAAATATCCTTTATCGTATGTGTTATAGTGCACTTGTGCAAAATAGCTAAGGAAGTGTTCTGATTCTACATCCAAGCCGATAAATTCCGGCTTCTTAAATAAGAAGTCTTTGTATTTATAATATTCGAAACGGAATCCGAGACCAAAACGGAAATTCTTATACCATACATCCGAGAAGCCAAATTCAGCTAAATGATATTTGTAAGTAGTGTTATAGGCGCGTTCTCCTTCTTCATATATGTTGATGTCATTATACTGAAACATATACGAAAAATTGAAGTTGCGCTGTTGCATAGGCTCTAATGTATAGTCAATGCGCGCCGCATACCGTTTCCCTAATCGCCCGGTAAGAGATAGTCGGGAAGGAATATGAGTTTTGAGGTCTGCCGTTCCATTGATTAATAAAGAGGCTATTTCTTCCGAATCGAAACGGATCCCCAGATTAATTCTTTTTTCATACTTTGCTTGCAGTAGGAAATTGAGGTGATAACCTTCGGGAGTGTCCGTCAACGTATAGCTGGCACTGGAATAAGATTGGCTTCCTCTTAATTGATATAATGCCTGTTCTATCTGTTGGGTGGTAATATTACTATTTTCTTTCAGGTTGCATTTTTTCATTAGCCATTTCTTGTCGTCAGCTTCTACACCGGAGAATGATATGTCTGTCACATAAATTGTACGTACATTGGAGAGGGAAGAATACGGACCATGTCGTTTGGGAACATAATTATCGGATATTCCTATCTTCTTTTTCAAAGCGAGTAAGGAATTCCATTGTGCTTTAGCTGCTTCTTCTCCTCTTCGCATTAAAGTGTCAATAGCGGCCGGAGTAAAACTAGCCGAAGAATAACCGTCTACGTTTACACGAATGTAAGTATCGGTAAGGTCTACATTCTTTTCATGATTGGATTGGCAGGTAATATCTACGATTTGCCCTAAGATATCAGGAGCACTGTTCAGCTTATCCGCTTTTTTCAAGGCGTTTTGTACATCCACTCCGATGATAACATCAGCTCCCATAGCTTTTACAACATCTGCCGGATAGTTATTTACAATTCCACCGTCCACCAATACCATACTGTCTTGTCGTACCGGTGTAAATACACCTGGGATAGCCATACTGGCCCGCATGGCAGTTGACAGGATCCCGTTGTGGAATATAATTTGTTCTCCATTGACAACATTTGCTGCTACACAAGCGAAAGGGATGGGGAGTTTATCAAAGTTGATAGAATCATGATAGCCCATAGTCAAGTCTGAAAATAGATTGGCAAGATTTTGCCCTTTGATAATTCCGCCCGAAGAAGCCGCATCTTTGGGACTTTTGGTGAAAGGTATGGAGACAATGAACTTTTCCGACCGTTCACGGTCGGTCAATGACATGGCACTTCGTTTGATACGGTCGCTTAACAGAAACGTCCAGTTTTGTTTTCGAACCATACTGTCCAATTGCTCGGGAGTATAACCAATAGCGTAGAGTCCTCCTACAATGGCTCCCATACTAGTTCCGGCTATGTAATCGATAGGAATACCCGCTTCTTCGATCACTTTTAATGCTTTGATATGCGCCATTCCTTTGGCACCGCCGCCACTCAAAACTACACCTACCTTTTTGCGTTGCTCCTGAGAATATAAGGAAAAAGGCAATAGTAGGCACATTGATAAAACTAATGTTGAGAAGATTTGTTTTTTCATTAGGACATGGTCTAGTGTTGATGATGTATATATAAATACAAATGTAGGGCATAATTTGTTTAGTTGTTGAAATCGGAATTAAAAAAAATGTTCCAAAAGTCGGAAATGTGGATTAATTCTACACTTTGCAGCTAAACTCCCCATTCTCACGAAAGAATGTGAATGACATAAATGGTTGATTATTAGATAACAAAAGATCAAAGTGATTTTGGCATGCAAATTGTATAAATGTGGATATAACAAACATAAGTTAAATTAAATAATAAGATTCGATATGAGATTATTCTTTTCGAAACATGAATTGAAACTGAGGAGAAAGAGAACCATTGCTGCTATAATCTGTGCGGTAGTTGTGTTGGGCGTGTATTGGATGTTGACCCGACCTCAGAAGGCTACGCCGGAAATGCCGACAGTCATTGTTGAACCGGTAGTAAAAGATGATGTAGAGATATACGGGGAATATGTGGGACGAATTCGTGCCCAACAGTTCGTCGAAGTACGTGCCCGGGTGGAAGGTTATCTGGAAAATATGCTTTTTGCAGAGGGTACGTATGTGAATAAGAATCAGGTTTTGTTTGTAATCAACCAGGATCAATATCGGGCAAAAGCCGACAAGGCCAGAGCACAGTTGAAAAAAGACGAAGCACAGGCTTTGAAGGCTGAACGAGATTTGAAGCGTATACGTCCATTGTTTGAACAAAATGCTGCAAGTCAGTTGGACTTGGACAATGCTGAAGCTGCTTATGAAAGTGCCGAAGCTACGGTCGCCATGAGTGAGGCGGACTTGGCGCAGGCTGAATTGGAACTGGGATATACCATTGTCCGGTCGCCATTGTCTGGTCATATCAGTGAAAGAAATGTGGATTTGGGTACCTTGGTGGGACCCGGAGGAAAATCTCTACTCGCTACTATTGTGAAAAGTGATACCGTACTGGTCGATTTCAGTATGACAGCACTTGATTATCTGAAAAGTAAAGAAAGAAATATTAATTTAGGCCAGCAAGACTCGACCCGTTCCTGGCAACCGAATATTACGATTACTTTAGCAGATAATACCGTTTATCCTCATAAAGGTTATGTTGATTTTGCTGAACCTCAGGTAGATCCTCAGACGGGTACTTTCTCCGTACGTGCGGAAATGCCTAATCCCAAACAAGTACTATTGCCGGGACAGTTTACGAAAGTAAAGCTGTTGCTGGATGTTCGCGAAGGAGCCCTTGTTGTTCCAATGAAAGCTGTTACTATCGAAAAGGGCGGAGCTTATATTTATACTCTGCGTAAAGATGACGCGGTAGAAAAACGTTTCGTGGAATTAGGACCGGAAGTCGGAAATAATGTAGTAGTGGAAAGAGGTTTGGCGGAAGGAGAGAAGGTTGTAGTGGAAGGTTTCCATAAATTGACACCGGGAATGAAAGTACGAATCAGTACACCGGAAACAAAAGTAAAAGACACTACAACTGAAACTGGAAATACTTCGATAGAAATGAAGGATAACACAAAAGGAGAATAAGAGATGAAAGTTACTTTTTTTATAGATAGGCCGGTTTTCTCGGCTGTAATTTCTATTGTGATAGTGATTGTCGGAATTATCGGTCTGACAATGCTTCCGGTGGACCAATATCCGCAGATCACGCCTCCGGTAGTGAAAATCAGTGCCTCATATCCGGGTGCCAGCGCACTTACCGTGTCACAAGCGGTAGCTACTCCGATTGAGCAGGAAATCAACGGTACACCGGGAATGCTTTATATGGAATCAAATAGCTCTAACTCTGGAGGTTTCTCGGCAACGGTTACTTTTGATGTATCTGCTGATCCGGATTTGGCGGCAGTTGAGATTCAGAATCGTGTGAAGCTAGCTGAATCCCGTCTTCCGGCAGAAGTGATTCAAAATGGTATTTCAGTAGAAAAACAGGCTCCTAGTCAATTAATGACGCTCTGTCTGACTTCTACTGATCCGAAGTTTGATGAAATCTATTTGAGTAACTTCGCTACAATCAATGTGCTTGATGTGATTCGCCGTATCCCGGGAGTAGGACGCGTTTCTAATATTGGTAGCCGTTATTACGCCATGCAGATATGGGCACAACCCGATAAGTTGGCAAATTTTGGGTTGACCGTACAGGATTTACAAAATGCTTTGAAAGATCAGAACCGTGAATCTGCGGCAGGTGTATTAGGACAGCAACCGGTGGAAGGATTGGATATTACTATTCCTATCACTACTCAGGGACGTCTTTCCACTGTCGGACAGTTCGAGGATATTGTAGTACGTGCCAATGCTAACGGTTCTATTATCCGATTAAAAGATGTGGCACGCGTGTCGTTGGAAGCTTCTTCTTATAATACAGAGAGTGGGATCAATGGAGAGAATGCTGCTGTACTTGGTATCTATATGTTACCGGGTGCTAACGCAATGGAAGTGGCCGAGAGAGTAAAAGAGGCTATGGATGAAATTAGCGAGAACTTTCCGGAAGGATTGAGTTATGAGATTCCATTTGATATGACGACTTATATCTCCGAATCTATTCACGAAGTATATAAGACTTTGTTTGAAGCATTGGTGCTGGTAGTATTGGTGGTATATCTGTCTTTGCAAAGCTGGCGTGCAACGTTGATTCCGATTGTGGCAGTTCCTATCTCGTTGATTGGTACTTTCGGATTCATGTTAATATTCGGTTTCTCGTTAAATATATTGACATTACTCGGATTGATTCTTGCTATTGGTATTGTCGTGGATGATGCGATTGTGGTGGTGGAAGGTGTGGAACATATAATGGAAACGGAACATCTAAGTCCTTATGAAGCTACCAAGAAAGCAATGAACGGACTTGCCAGCGCTTTGATTGCTACCTCATTGGTGTTGGCTGCAGTATTCGTTCCGGTTAGTTTCCTGAGTGGAATTACGGGACAGTTGTATCGTCAGTTTACGGTGACTATCGTGGTGTCCGTACTTATTTCTACAGTGGTTGCTTTGACACTGAGTCCCGTGATGTGTTCGTTAATATTGAAGCCGGATAGTGGAAAGAAAAAAAATATTATTTTTCGGAAGATCAATGAATGGCTAGGTGTTGGTAGTAATAAGTATGTAGCTGCCGTAACCCGTACAATAAAGCATCCTCGTCGGGTATTAAGTGCTTTTGGAATGGTTCTGATCGCTATCCTATTAATTCACCGTATTATTCCGACCAGTTTCTTGCCGGTGGAAGATCAGGGATATTTTAAAATTGAACTTGAGTTGCCGGAAGGCGCTACATTGGAGCGTACCCGTATTGTGACGGAACGTGCCATAGCTTATTTGGAAAAGAATCCTTATATAGAATATATTCAGAATGTGACGGGTAGTAGTCCGCGTGTCGGTAGTAATCAGGCTCGTTCTGAACTGACTGTGATTCTGAAACCATGGGAAGAACGGAAGAATACCAGCATCGAAAAAATTATGGATACAGTAGAGAAACATCTCAAAGAATATCCGGAATGTAAGGTCTACTTGTCTACTCCACCGGTAATACCGGGATTGGGTAGTTCCGGAGGTTTTGAGATGCAGTTGGAAGCTCGTGGAGAAGCGACTTTTGATAATTTGGTAGATGCCACCGATACCTTGATGTACTATGCTTCCAAACATAAAGAACTGACAGGATTGTCTTCTTCTTTACAGTCAGAAATTCCGCAACTCTATTTTGATGTGGACCGGGATAAGGTGAAAATGTTGGGTGTACCTTTGGCAGATGTGTTCTCTACCATGAAAGCTTATACGGGTTCTGTGTATGTGAATGACTTTAATATGTTCAACCGTATATATAAGGTATATATCCAGGCGGAAGCTCCTTACCGTGAACATAAAGATAATATTAATCTATTCTTTGTAAAAGCGTCTAATGGTGCAATGGTACCGCTGACTTCTTTAGGCAATGCATCATATACCACAGGTCCGGGAAGTATCAAGCGTTTTAATATGTTTACTACTGCGGTGATTCGTGGAGCTGCTGCACCAGGATATAGTTCCGGACAAGCAATGGAGATCATGGAACAGATTGCCCGCGATCACCTACCTGATAATATCGGATTGGAATGGAGCGGACTTTCTTATCAGGAAAAGCAAGCTGGAGGTCAGACAGGTATGGTTATGGCACTGGTATTCTTGTTTGTATTCCTCTTTCTTGCTGCGCAATATGAAAGTTGGACAGTACCTATTGCTGTATTGCTTTCTTTGCCGGTAGCTGCATTGGGTGCCTATTTGGGTGTCTGGGTATGTGGATTGGAAAATGATGTTTATTTCCAAATAGGCTTAGTAATGCTGGTGGGATTGGCGGCTAAGAACGCTATTTTGATTGTAGAATTTGCCAAAGTGCAGGTGGATAAGGGAGAAGATTTGATTCAATCTGCTATTTATGCGGCAAGATTACGTTTTCGTCCGATTCTGATGACTTCGCTTGCATTTGTGCTTGGTATGCTTCCAATGGTATTGGCAAGCGGTCCTGGTTCGGCAAGCCGCCAGGCGATTGGTACGGGAGTATTCTTCGGAATGATATTTGCTATTGTATTTGGCATCATTCTCGTGCCTTTCTTCTTTGTAATGGTGTATAAAACAAAGTCGAAAATTTTAAAACATAAGAAATAATGAAACGAAAGAAACTATATATGGCTATCTTATTATTTGCAGGAATATTAACTTCCTGCAAGGTAGGGAAAAGCTACGTTCGTCCTGACCTTCATTTACCTGATAGTTTGGCTCAACATCAGGATTCTGTCAGTTTCGGAGATCAGGACTGGAAAGATATTTATGCTGATTCCACTCTCCGCAGCCTTATTGACCGTGCCTTGGAGCATAATAAGGATATGTTGATAGCGGCTGCCCGTGTGAAGGAAATGGCTGCACAAAAACGAATCTCTACTGCAGCTTTGCTTCCGGATATAAAAGGAAAAGTAACAACTGAACGTGAATTGGAAAATCATGGAGGGGATGCGTTTAAGAAAGCAGACACTTTTGAAGCCCAATTTCTTGTTTCATGGGAACTCGACCTTTGGGGAAATCTGCGTTGGGCACGTTCGGCCAGTATTGCTGAATATCTGCAATCTATAGAGGCGCAACGTGCACTCCGGATGACGATTGTTGCCGAAGTAGCACAAGCTTACTATGAATTGGTAGCATTGGATACAGAGTTAGACATAGTTAAGCAAACATTGAAAGCTCGTGAAGAAGGTGTTCGTTTGGCACGTATCCGTTTTGCCGGAGGATTGACTTCCGAAACTTCCTATCGTCAGGCACAAGTGGAGTTGGCACGTACGGCTACTTTAGTTCCGGATTTAGAACGTAAGATTTCTCTTAAGGAAAACGATATTGCTTTTCTTGCAGGTGAATATCCTAACCGTATTGCCCGTTCCCGTTTGCTTCAGGAATTCAATTTTCCGGAAACACTTCCGGTTGGCTTGCCTTCCACTTTGTTGGAACGTCGTCCTGATATCCGTCAGGCAGAACAGAAATTGATCGCTGCTAATGCGAAAGTAGGAGTAGCCTATACGAATATGTTTCCGCGTCTTGCTCTGACCGGTGGTTTTGGTACGGAGAGTACTTCATTGTCAGAATTGTTGAAATCTCCGTATGCAGTAATGGAAGGGGCTTTGTTGACTCCTATCTTTGGTTGGGGAAAGAACCGTGCGGCATTGAAAGCGAAAAAAGCGGCTTTTGAAGGTGAGGTGCATAACTATGAGAAATCCGTGCTGACAGCTTTTAAAGAGACACGTAACGCAATTGTGAATTTTAACAAGATAAAAGAGGTGTACGAACTTCGTGCTAATTTGGAACGTTCGGCTAAGAGCTATATGGATCTGGCACAGCTCCAATATATTAATGGGGTTATTAACTATCTGGACGTATTGGATGCCCAACGTGGATACTTTGATGCACAAATTGGCTTAAGTAATGCTATTCGTGATGAGTTGATAGCCGTCGTACAGCTTTATAAAGCGCTTGGTGGAGGTTGGAAACAATAAGGAATCGTAAATAAAATTGTGCTTCCTCTTTTATAATTCACGGAAAAATGCGAAATTTGCAACGCTTTTCAAGTTTAAGAAGAAACTTACTAACACCTTTAAATAAAAAATTAAAGAAAATGACTAAAAGTGCATTGCAAATCGCAAGGGCTGCTTACCAGCCCAAACTTCCGAAAGCATTGGCATCAGGAGCCGTTAAAGCTGTAGCAGGTGCTGCTACTCAGTCTGTAGCCGATCAGGAAGCTATCAAAGCATTGTTCCCTAACACGTACGGAATGCCGTTGATTACATTCGAAGCTGGTGAAGCTGTAACTCTTCCTGCTATGAACGTGGGTGTCATCCTTTCTGGTGGACAAGCTCCCGGTGGGCACAATGTAATCTCCGGTTTATTTGACGGTATCAAGAAATTGAACCCGGATAATAAATTGTATGGTTTCATTTTAGGTCCTGGTGGTCTGGTAGACCACAACTATATGGAATTGACTGCTGACATTATCGATGAATACCGCAATACAGGTGGTTTTGATATCATCGGTTCAGGTCGTACGAAATTGGAAGCTGAAAGCCAATTTGAAAAAGGATTTGAAATTATCAAAGAACTGGGCATTAAAGCATTGGTTATCATTGGTGGTGATGATTCTAATACAAATGCTTGTGTGTTGGCTGAATACTATGCTGCTAAGAAATACGGTGTACAGGTAATTGGTTGCCCGAAAACTATCGATGGAGACTTGAAGAACGATATGATTGAAACTTCTTTCGGTTTTGATACTGCTTGTAAGACTTATGCGGAAGTAATTGGTAACATTCAACGTGACTGTAACTCTGCCCGCAAATATTGGCATTTCATCAAATTGATGGGGCGTTCGGCTTCTCACATCGCGCTGGAATGTGCTTTGCAGGTACAACCTAACGTATGTATCGTTTCTGAAGAAGTAGAAGCAAAAGATATGTCTTTGAATGATGTAGTGACTTATATCGCTAAAGTGGTAGCAGATCGTGCTGCACAGGGACATAATTTCGGTACAGTATTGATTCCGGAAGGATTGGTCGAATTCATCCCGGCTATGAAACGTCTGATTGCTGAATTGAACGACTTCCTGGCTGCTAACGCAGAAGAGTTTGCTCAAATTAAGAAATCTCACCAACGTGATTATATCATTCGTAAACTTTCTCCGGAAAACTCTGCTATCTATGCAAGTCTGCCGGAAGGTGTTGCACGTCAGTTGACTTTGGATCGTGACCCGCACGGAAACGTTCAGGTATCATTGATTGAAACTGAAAAACTGTTGTCCGAAATGGTAGCTACTAAATTGGCTGCATGGAAAGAAGAAGGTAAGTATGTTGGTAAGTTTGCTGCTCAGCACCACTTCTTCGGTTACGAAGGCCGTTGCGCTGCTCCATCAAACTTCGACGCTGACTACTGCTACTCTTTGGGTTACACAGCTTCTATGTTGATTGCTAACGGTAAGACCGGTTATATGTCTTCTGTACGTAACACAACTGCTCCTGCTGCCGAATGGATTGCTGGTGGTGTACCTATCACAATGATGATGAATATGGAACGTCGTCACGGTGAAATGAAACCGGTTATTCAGAAAGCATTGGTGAAACTGGATGGTGCTCCTTTCAAGGCATTCGCTGCACAACGTGATCGTTGGGCTATCGAAACGGATTATGTATATCCGGGACCAATCCAGTACTTTGGTCCTACTGAAGTTTGCGATCAGGCAACTAAGACTTTACAGCTGGAACAAGGTAAGTAAACGATAAACATGAAGCGGTGAACAGTAAATGCCATGCAGAATGTATGGTTGCTGTTCGCCGCTTTTTTTTCATTTGTCACCAATCACTAATTTTTAATCACTAAGACACTTGCCGTCACGTAATAATCCGATAGCTGCCGTTCAAAAGAAGAATGCTGCTTCCACCACTAGAAAAAAAAGAACTGTTTCTTCTTCCAAATCTCCCCGTGCCTCGAAAAAAGTACAGGAGAAGTACGGACGTGCTATGCCTATCTGGTTGCGTAATATTCTGACAGTGATGATTGTCGGTTGTTTTTCTGCTGTTTTCTACTATTTTTTTATTCGTCCTTATGCCTATCGTTGGAAACCTTGTAACGGTTTAAAGGAGTATGGAGTTTGTATTCCTTCCGGATATGATATTCATGGTATTGATATATCTCATTATCAAGGAAAAATTGACTGGGAGAGACTTCAGCGGAACCAGCAAGCGGCTACTCCTTTACACTTTGTCTTTATGAAAGCGACAGAAGGGGGGGACCATAACGATACTACATTTGAGGTGAATTTTGCCAATGCTCGTAATCATGGCTTTATTCGTGGGGCTTATCATTTCTATATCCCTGGTACGGATGCTTTGAAACAAGCTGACTTTTTTATTCGTACGGTAAAACTGGATACCGGTGACTTACCTCCCGTGCTTGATGTGGAAGTGACCGGAAGAAAGGAAAAACAAGAACTGCAACAAGGTTTGAAGCGCTGGTTGGACCGCGTAGAATCACATTATGGGGTGAAGCCCATTCTTTATACTTCTTATAAATTTAAAACCCGTTATCTGGATGATTCCATTTTCAATGCTTACCCTTATTGGATTGCACATTATTATGTGGATTCGGTGAAATATCAGGGTAAATGGAATTTCTGGCAACACACTGATGTCGGGAATGTACCCGGCATTAAGGAAGATGTAGACCTGAATGTATTTAACGGTACATTGGAGGACCTCAAAAAACTGACAATTAAATAGCGGGCATTATTTTTCTGAACAACTAATTTCTTCTTTCATTTGTTATAATCGTATTATTATTAAAAAGATATACGATTATGAATTTTGATATAGCTATTATTGGGGGTGGCCCTGCCGGATATACGGCCGCCGAACGGGCAGGGGCGAACGGACTGAAAGCCGTTCTTTTCGAGAAAAAAGCAATAGGTGGGGTGTGCTTGAATGAAGGGTGTATTCCTACTAAAACTCTGTTATATTCTGCTAAAATTCTGGATAGCATTAAGAATGCTTCCAAGTATGGCGTGTTTGCCGAATCTCCTTCCTTTGATTTATCTAAAATTATGAGCCGCAAAGATAAAACGGTGAAAATGCTGACGGGTGGTGTGAAAATGACTGTCAACTCTTACGGGGTTACGATTGTGGAGAAAGAAGCTTTTGTAGAAGGGGAAGAAAATGGGTTGATTCGCATTGTTTGTGACGGAGAGGCGTATTTTGTAAAGTATCTGCTGGTATGTACCGGCTCCGATACAGTGATTCCTCCGATACCGGGATTGGCGGAAGTTGATTACTGGACCTCCAAAGAGGCATTGGAGATAAAAGAACTACCTAAAACGTTAGTAATTATCGGTGGGGGAGTAATTGGAATGGAATTTGCTTCTTTCTTTAACAGTATGGGAGTGAAGGTACATATCGTGGAAATGATGCCTGAAATATTGGGAGTCATGGATAAGGAAACCAGTGGTATGCTTCGTACGGAATATACAAAGCGGGGAGTTTCTTTCTATCTGGATACTAAAGTAGTGGAAGTGAAACCTGATAGGGTCGTGATTGAAAAGGGAGGCAAGGCTTCTGCGATTGAAACGGATAAAATACTGCTTAGTGTAGGACGTAAGGCAAATTTATCCAACGTAGGATTAGAACAATTGAATATAGAGCTACATCGGAATGGAGTGAAAGTAGATGAACATTTACTGACTACTCATCCTAGGGTATATGCTTGCGGAGATATTACAGGATATTCTTTATTAGCACATACCGCCATTCGTGAAGCAGAAGTTGCTATCAATCATATATTGGGAGTAGAAGATCGGATGAACTACGACTGTGTGCCGGGAATTGTTTATACGAATCCCGAAATGGCAGGAGTAGGTAAGACTGAGGAAGAACTGATAAAACTCGGACTCCCTTATCGTGTTACGAAACTACCAATGGCTTATTCCGGACGATTCGTTGCGGAGAATGAGCAAGGAAACGGTCTCTGTAAATTGATTCAGGATGAAGAAGGCAAAATCATCGGCTGCCACATGCTGGGAAATCCGGCGTCGGAGTTGATTGTCATAGCAGGCATTGCTATTCAGAGAGGATATACGCTGGAAGAATTTCAGAAGACCGTATTTCCGCATCCGACGGTTGGGGAGATTTATCACGAAGTAATGTTTTAATCCCTTATCTTCGAGACCTATGATTCGATGTATATACAGTCCTTATACTGATATTTATTTCCATTTAGCGGCAGAAGAGTATTTGCTGAAGCAGGGAACGGAGGATGTTTTTATGCTTTGGCAGAGCGTTCCTTCTGTTGTGATAGGGAAACATCAGCGTCTTCGGTCGGAAGTTGACAAGGAATGGGCGAAACAGCACCGGATAGCTATTGCCCGTCGCTTCTCGGGAGGAGGGGCAGTATATCACGATTTGGGTAATGTCAATTTTACTTTTATAGAAACAGTTTCGCGTTTGCCTGAATTTGTTCATTATCTTCAGCGAACGTTAGACTTTCTGTCATTCATCGGTATAGAAGCTAAAGGAGATGAACGGCTGGGTATCTATCTGAATGGATTGAAAATATCGGGGAGTGCACAGTGTGTACATAAAGACAGAGTATTATATCATTGCACACTGCTTTATGATACAGACCTCACGATATTAAATAAGGTATTGAATCCGGATGTGATAGCTCATGACGGCACTTTGTCTTCCGTATATGCCGTTCCTTCCATTCGGAGTGAGGTTACTAATATCGGTAGATATTTGCCGGCGGGGAGTGTGGATGATTTCAAGGAAAATGCTTTTCAATATTTCAGTGAATCGCAATCCGTCAGTTCTTTCAGTGTAGAGGAGAAGGAAGCTGTCAACCGGCTTCGTTCGGAGAAGTACATTCGTGAAGAATGGATATGTAACCGTTGATGTCCGGTTAAAAATACTTTAACTTAAAACTTTCTATTTCAACGTATTGTTGTAATGTGTCAAGGTTGAATAATAAATTTACTGTCTATGTCAAGATTCGAAATAAAAATGCCTAAGTTGGGCGAGAGTATAACCGAAGGAACAATTGTTTCTTGGTCTGTAAAGGTAGGTGAGTCGGTTCAGGAAGACGATGTGCTTTTTGAAGTAAACACTGCCAAAGTGAGTGCGGAAATACCTTCTCCGGTAGCGGGGAAAGTAATGGAGATTTTGTGTAAAGAGGGAGATACGGTAGCGGTGGGCACTGTCGTTGCTGTTATTAATTTGGACGGTGACAGTGCTAGTGAACAGGAAACTTCCAATGAATCGAACTCCTCTCAGGAAACTACTAAAGAGAAATCCCATAATGAAGTGCCGAAACCGGGTGTTGCTGTCGAAGAACGTTGGTACTCTCCAGTGGTGATTCAATTGGCACGGGACGCTAAGATTCCGAAGGAAGAACTGGATACCCTGCAAGGGACTGGCTATGAAGGACGATTGAGTAAGAAAGATATAAAAGATTATATTGACAGGAAAAAGAGAGGACTTGTTAGCGAGCCGAAACCGGCAACAATAGGAATAACTTCGACTGCAAATGCACCGTCGGCTATTATGCCTGCTGCTTCAGCGAGTCCAAAGTCATCTCCGGTACCTGCTGTACAATCTGTGGCTTCCACTGCTACACCCCAATCATCTGCCCCTATCAATACCTCCGGAGTAGAGATGAAAGAAATGGACCGTGTCCGTCGGATTATTGCCGACCACATGGTTATGTCAAAGAAAGTATCTCCACATGTTACGAATGTGCTGGAAGTGGATGTAACCAAGCTGGTCCGTTGGCGTGAAAAGAATAAGGATGTCTTCTTCCGTCACGAAGGAGTGAAGCTGACCTATATGCCTATGATTACGGAAGCGGTAGCGAAAGCGCTGGTAACTTATCCGCAGCTGAATGTATCGGTAGACGGATATAATATTCTTTTCAAGAAACACATCAATGTCGGTATCGCTGTTTCCTTGAATGACGGAAATCTGATTGTTCCGGTGGTGCATGATGCCGACCATTTGAATCTAAACGGATTGGCAGTCGCCATTGATTCATTGGCATTAAAAGCAAGAGATAACAAATTGATGCCGGAAGACATTGATGGCGGAACATTTACTATTACTAATTTCGGTACATTCAAGAGCTTATTCGGTACGCCGATTATAAATCAGCCTCAAGTAGCTATTCTGGGAGTGGGATACATTGAAAAGAAACCTGCTGTTGTGGAGACACCGGAAGGTGATACGATTGCTATTCGTCATAAAATGTATCTTTCCTTGTCTTACGATCATCGGGTGGTAGACGGTATGCTGGGTGGTAACTTCCTGCATTTCATAGCCGATTATCTGGAGAACTGGAAAGGTTGATTCAACTGATTGTTTCATTAATAAAGAGTTCATTAACTATGAAAAAGTATGATATAAAAAATACAGATATTGAAACCTTGAAGAAGTGGTATCATCTGATGACATTGGGACGTGCTCTGGATGAGAAAGCCCCTTCCTATTTGCTGCAATCGTTAGGTTGGTCTTACCATGCTCCTTATGCAGGACATGACGGAATCCAACTGGCTATTGGGCAGGTTTTTACTCTCGGCGAAGACTTTTTGTTCCCTTATTACCGGGATATGCTGACTGTGCTTTCTGCCGGAATGACTGCAGAAGAAATTATCCTGAATGGTATATCGAAAGCGACTGATCCCGGTAGTGGCGGGCGGCACATGTCTAATCACTTCGCAAAACCGGAATGGCACATCGAAAATATCTCGTCTGCTACGGGGACACATGACCTCCATGCGGCAGGTGTAGCCAGAGCTATGGTGTATTATGGTCATAAAGGAGTTGCCATAACTTCTCATGGAGAATCGGCTACTTCCGAAGGCTTTGTGTATGAAGCCATCAATGGCGCTAGTCTCGAGCGTCTTCCTGTGATTTTCGTAATACAGGATAATGGTTACGGTATCTCCGTCCCGAAATCCGAACAGACGGCCAATCGGAAAGTGGCAGAGAACTTCTCAGGTTTCAAGAACCTGAAAATTATCTATTGTAATGGAAAAGATGTATTTGACTCGATGAACGCTATGACCGAAGCTCGGGAATATGCCATAACCACTCGTAACCCGGTAATTGTACAAGCCAATTGCGTCCGTATCGGTTCCCACTCTAATTCGGATAAACATACCTTGTACAGGGATGAAAACGAACTGGAATATGTAAAAGAAGCTGACCCGTTGATGAAATTCCGCCGGATGTTGCTTCGCTATAAACGTTTGACGGAAGAAGAATTGCTGCAAATAGAGACTGATGCAAAGAAAGAATTATCAGCCGCTAATCGAAAGGCCTTGTCTGCTCCCGATCCTGATCCCAAGAGTATCTATGACTTTGTGATACCCGAACCTTATCAGCCTCAAAAGTATAAAGAAGGTATCCATCAGGCAGAAGGAGAGAAAACTTTTATGGTGAACGCCATTAACGAAACGTTGAAAGCCGAATTCCGTCATAACCCCGATACGTTTATCTGGGGACAGGATGTAGCAAACAAGGAAAAAGGCGGTGTGTTTAATGTGACTAAAGGTATGCAGCAGGAGTTTGGTGATGTACGTGTATTCAGCGCACCGATTGCGGAAGATTATATTGTGGGTACAGCTAACGGAATGAGCCGCTTTGACCCTAAAATCCATGTCGTGATAGAAGGAGCGGAATTTGCTGACTATTTCTGGCCTGCCGTAGAACAATATGTAGAATGTACACATGAGTATTGGCGTAGCAATGGAAAGTTTGCTCCGAACATAACTTTACGGCTAGCTTCCGGTGGTTATATTGGTGGGGGATTATACCATTCCCAAAATATAGAGGGAGCTTTGACAACTTTGCCCGGAGCACGAATTGTCTGTCCTTCCTTTGCTGATGATGCCGCCGGATTATTGCGGACCAGTATGCGTTCCAAGGGCTTTACATTGTTTCTCGAACCGAAAGCTTTGTATAACTCGGTGGAGGCAGCAGCCGTTGTACCGGAAGATTTTGAAGTTCCTTTCGGAAAGGCACGTATCCGTCGTGAAGGAACAGATTTGAGTATTATCACCTATGGCAACACTACCCATTTCTGTTTACACGCTGCCGAACGGCTGGAGAAAGAAGGTGGCTGGAAAGTAGAAGTCATTGATATTCGTTCTTTGATTCCGTTGGATAAAGAAGCGATATTTGAATCAGTAAAGAAAACCAGTAAAGCATTGGTTGTTCACGAAGATAAAGTATTCTCCGGTTTCGGTGCGGAACTGGCGGCTATGATTGGAGGGGAGATGTTCCGCTATTTGGACGGTCCGGTAGAACGTGTCGGTTCTACATTTACTCCTGTCGGCTTTAATCCGATTCTGGAAAAAGAAATATTGCCGGATGAGGCTAAGATATACGAAGCTGCCAAGAATTTGTTGGAATATTAAATTGTACAGATTATGAAAAAGATAGGTTTATTTTATGCTACTAAGGCTGAAAGAACAAGCTGGGTAGCGGAGAAGATTCAGAAAGAGTTTGGAGAAGATAAGATAGAAGTAGTAGCGATTGAACAGGCATGGCAGAATGATTTTGCAGCTTACGATTGTTTTATTGTTGGAGCTTCCACGTGGTTTGACGGTGAGCTGCCTACTTATTGGGATGAACTGTTACCGGAGCTTCGAACAATGGAACTGAAAGGAAAAAAGGTTGCTATTTTCGGTCTCGGAGATCAGATACGCTATCCTGAAAACTTTGCCGATGGTATTGGCTTGTTGGCGGAAGTTTTTGAAGGAGACGGGGCTACATTAGTCGGCTTCACTTCTTCTGAAGGTTATACTTTCGAACGTTCCAGAGCCTTACGAGGTAATCAGTGGTGCGGATTGGTGATTGATTTGGATAATCAGTCTGAACAGGCAAAGAAGAAAATCAAGGAATGGTGTGAGCAAGTAAAGAAGGAGTTCGCATAAATTTCTTTATATGTGACATCCCTATGTCCGACATTCCCATTTTGTTATATGTGATGTCCGGACATGGGGATATTGTTTTTTTAGGAAAAATCAGTTGGAGGGGATTAGCCTTGATAAATAAACTTTACCTCTGCCCAACGGTTCTTCTCTTTGTAATGTACAAAAGCCAGTCCGTTTTTTTCCGCTTCTTCACGGATAACAGCAATATCATCTACATAGAATCCACTCATATAAAGCTCTGAACCTGGATGCATGCAGGTAATGTACTGCTTCATGTCATTCAATAATATATTCCGGTTGATATTGGCGATGATAATGTCAAAAGGCCCTTTTCCGGTAAGTGATGAAGCATCTCCTTGTGAAACGTCGATTTCGTCTACATGATTCAGTTCAATGTTCTCGATAGAATTGCGTACACACCATTCATCGATGTCGATAGCTGTACAGGGGTGTGCCCCCCGCATACGTGCCAGGATAGCTAAAATAGAAGTCCCACAACCCATATCGAGCAAGGATTTATCTTTCAGTTCGTTGTCCAGTAATTCTTCGATGATGAGGCTTGTCGTTTCGTGATGTCCCGTACCGAAGGCCATTTGTGGGTTGATGACGATGTCATATTCCGCTTTGGGTACATTCTGGTGAAAAGTACTGTGGATTACACAGCGGTCTCCAATAATAATCGGTTGGAAGAAATTTTTTTCCCATTCCTCGTTCCAGTCCTTGTCTTCTGCTTCGGTAAATGTGTAGGTGATTTCCGTATCGGATAGAGGAAATTCGGCGATTACAGTTTTGATAGCGTTTTCATCACATACCGATTGTTGGATATATGCGGTCAGTCCGCCTTCGCATTCAACAAAACTCTCGAATCCCACTTCGCCTAGCACTGCAGTTAGTACGTCATTAACTGTTTCGGTACAAGGACTTGTATGGAACGTGAACTCAAAATACTTCATAGTTGTTTTATTTTCTGGTAAATAATATGCAAAGATACTACAAACCAAGTATAGAAAATCAAGTTTACTTGAATTTTATGCCAAGGTGCAATGTATCTTCTACTAAGATAGTTAGAAATAGGGATTTCCCTATTATCCTTTGGGGAAAATCTCCTTCGGACGAAAAATCTCTTCCTTATCTTTGTAATGTGAATAAGTTTAAGTAATTACATAAACCGAGATGATATGAAAAAGATTGTTTACTTCTTGCTATTTGCCTTGTGCCTACCGATAGGCTTGCTGGCACAAAGCGTTGATGACGACCTTTACTTCGTACCTTCCAAAGATAAACAGGAGAAGAAAGAAACTCCGGTTAAGAAGGAAACGAAACAACAGGTGACCAACATCTATACTTCACCGGGTACTACCGTAGTTGTTCAGGACCGTAAGGGAAAAACACGGGATGTGGATGAATATAATCGCCGTTACGATGCACGTGATAATGAGTTCGTAATGGACAATGATACCTTATATATAAAAGAAAAATCTAATCCGGATTTGGATGGAGAATGGGTGACCGGCGAATTTGACGGTACACAGGAAGATTATGAGTACGCAGAACGTATCATCCGTTTCCGTAATCCGCGTTTTGCTATTAGCATTAGCAGCCCGTTATATTGGGACGTAGTTTACGGACCGAATTCCTGGGACTGGAACGTATATACCGACGGCATGTATGCTTATGCGTTCCCGACGTTCAGTAACCCGCTTTGGTGGGATTGGCGTTATGGTTCTTACGGTTGGGGTTGGAATTATGGCTGGGGCTGGAATCGTCCTTACTACTCTTGGGGATATTACCCGGGTTCCTGGGGCGGCTGGTATGGTGGCTACTGGGGTGGTTGGTATGGTGGTGGCTATTGGGGACATCATCACTATTGGCACGGCGGTCCTAGCTGGGGCTGGGGTGGTGGAAGCCATTGGGCACGCAATAATACCTATTATAATAACCGACGCTCCAATTATGGTATTAATGGAGGAAGTGCACGACGTTCTTCCTATGCAACCAGTGGAGACCGTAGAATTGGTACAAGTGTAGGAACACGCCGTTCAGGTGAAGGTAGCGTTAGCCAGTCTGCTCGCCGAGGTACTTCAACGGGTACATATAATTCTTCTAGGAGAGTGGTTGGCAACCGTACGGACACGCGAGTAGGAACTGGTTCTAGTTCAAGTTCTTCTCGTCGGAGTACGTATACTCGTCCAAGTAGTACACGCAGTAGCAGTGGCTCATCTTATGATAGTAATCGTTCCAGTTCTTCTTCCCGCAGGACTTATGGAACACCTACGAATAGTAGCAGCCGTTCTTCTTCTACCTACAATCGTGGAAGTTCGTCAACTACACGTAGCTATACGCCGTCAAGTAGTAGTCGCCGTTCTTCTTCAAGTTCTACTTATTCTCCGAGCCGTTCCTCTTCAGGCTCCAGCTATTCACCGAGTCAATCTTCTTCTCGGTCGAGTGGTTACTCAAGCGGTGGTGGAAGTAGTAGTTCCCGTTCCAGTTCAGGTTCATCCGGTGGTGGAGGCGGTAGTCGAAGAAGATAAAATAGTTGTTTTTATTAAAAAGACATATTTATGAAAAATATAAGATTGGCAATGGTGATAGCTTGTACTTTATTGGGTACTGCTGTCGTAAATGCACAGAGTTTATATGATGCTGCTCGGTTAATGGGAAATGACTTGAATGGAACTGCAAGATTTATAGGTATGGGCGGAGCCATGGGAGCATTAGGAGGTGACATCTCAACAATGGGAACTAATCCGGCAGGTATTGGAATATATAGAAGTAGTGATGTAATGACCTCATTTGGCTTCAGTAATATTGGAATGAAGTCTAATATGAACGGTACAAAGAATGAACAGGATAAGCTATTTGGTTCATTTGATAATATCGGGTTTGTTATATCGAGCCGTATTGGGAATGAAACACCGTTGCGGTTTGTAAACTTTGGTTTTAACTATCGAAAGGTGAAATCCTTTGATAAAAACATGGTGATGAATGGCATGATAGAAGATAAGGAAGGTCCAATGTCTCAAAGTGATTTATTTGCTACTTTGTCTCAAGGACTTCCTGAAGACTATTTGGGCTCTAATGCTGCTTTTACTGACGGAGGTGCCGATGCTGCACCGTGGTTGGGAGCTATGGCTTTCCGAACGAGAGTAATTGGGGCAATAGGTGATAATAAATATGCAAGTAATGTAGGCTATATGGTGGATAATGAAGGTAATGAGGTTTACTTGCCTGTAGTGGGGGAATATACTTCCAGAGAAAGAGGTGGATTACATTCTTACGACTTCAATGTTGCCCTCAATTTCTATGATAGAATTTATTTGGGAGCTACCATAGGAGCTTACAGTGTTGACTATTCCAGAAGGAGTTTCTATAAGGAAAGCTATCCGGGAGATGCATCTACATATTCTTTGGAGAATTGGTTTGATACAAGCGGAACAGGAGTTGATTTTAAGTTGGGAGTGATTATACGCCCATTTGAATCCTCATCATTCCGTATCGGTGCTGCGATCCATACACCTACTTGGTTTAACTTGGAAGACCGTGCTTCTGCTATCATGACCTCTGATGTTGATATGAATAGTGACGGAACCATTGATAAGGATGAATTATACGAGTATGATACTATGGACTTCCCCGGTGAATCTAAAACAAAGTATGAATTAATAACTCCTTGGAAGTATAATTTGAGTTTGGGATATACCATTGGCCGTTCTGTTGCATTAGGAGCAGAGTATGAGTATAGTGACTACTCATCTGCTAAGTTGAAATACGATGATGGCGTGAAAATGGAAGATGAAACCTCTCAAATAAAGACCGGATTAAAGGGGGTACATACATTACGTGTGGGAGCTGAATTTAAACTTGCTCCGGAATTCTCTTTCCGTGTCGGGTATAACTACATGACGGCAGCTATGTATGATGATACTTTCAAAAGAATTGCTCTTAACAGTATCAGTACAAGTACCGAGTTCTCTAACTTGAAAGCGACTAACAATTATACCGTAGGCTTGGGATACAAAGGATCTGTTTTTTATGCAGACTTAGCTTATCAGTTCCATACATACAAGGAAGATTTTTATCCTTTCTATAATGAGATAGGAGACCATTTTGAAACAATACTTGTGCCGAATGCCACTAAAGTAACTAATACACGTAGTCAAGTACTATTAACCGTAGGTATGCGCTTCTAAACTAATTAAGAACAGTTTTCAATTTCAATAATAACTTTTGTGTGTGAAAAATCCCAGGAATGCTGAGTGTCTACGGCAGTTCCAGGGATTTTTATTTATGTTCGTTTTTACTTGTCTGCGTTATCTACGCAATGGAGTGTGTCCGTCAAAGATGACACGGTTGCGGGCGAACCTCATGACAATCGCATTTCCGGCACTTACTTCAACATCCTGATTTGCTACGATTTTTTGTTTTTCTCCCTCTATGGATACTTCTCCAATTACTTCTCCAGCTTTGATCGTTTCTTGTGGGATTAAGTTGGTTAATTCTCCGTCAGATACCTTTTTGATATTGATATCCTCGGCTTCCGCGCTCTTGTCCAACTCAACCTTTCCGTTAAAAAGATCTTGAATACCTCTGTTTCTCAAACGAAGTTTGATACTTGCTTTACCGTTATACGGTCTGCCGTCCTCGTCAAGTAAGATGACGGGTACAGTCATTCGTTTGAACTTTAAGGCTACATTTTTAGTTCCGCGAATGGCTTGAGCTATTCCGAATAGATGTTCTTTTCCTCCCTTTATACTGCGGTAACGTTTTCCCAATGCTCTGGTAGCAGCTTCGTCAGTCAATTCGGGGTAATGAGCATAGAATGTAACAGATTCAACGTCTGTGTCTATCTCGTCCCATGTCTGACTATCTACGCCTAGGGCAAACGGAAGATAGTCTTGATTGGAAACTGACATTGAGATTACATCTCCAGTTGAGAAGCTATTCTTTACGGGAAGCGATAAAGCGGCACTGTTACGAGTAAGCAAGTCAGTGATGCTTTGGTTGTCGATAGAAGTAGAGAAGTCGATAGCTTCTTTACTGGGGTCTTGCAGGTTGTCTTGTTGTTGACAACCAAACAGGCATGCTGCTGTTAGAAAAACTAGAAGGTTTTTTCTTTTCATTTGCAGGGTTGTTAATTAGTTAATAATAAAAAAGAGAAATCTAATATTCTATTTTATCCTCTTTGGCTGCCCAAGCCTCAAAGGCGGTAATAGCTTCATTGGGTAGTAAAATTTCGGAGGGAAGTTTTCTGTCTTCTGGTTTCAGTTCCAGTTCGTCGTAGATAAAAGAATCGTCAAAACCGATATTTTTGGCGTCGGTTTTGTTGTTACCGTAGTACATCTTGTCCAGTCGTGCCCAATAAATAGCACCCAAGCACATGGGACAAGGTTCGCAGGAGGTGTATATCTCATATCCGCTAAGATCAAATGTTCCCAGTTTGGCGGCTGCGGCACGTATTGCACTAACTTCGGCATGTGCAGTAGGATCACAAGACGTTGTGACGCGGTTTACACCGGTAGCGACGATCACTCCTTCTTTGGTGGCGATAACAGCACCGAAAGGGCCTCCACCATTTTCGACATTTTCTTTTGAAAGCTCTATTGCTTTCCGCATTAGTTCTTCTTTAGTCATGGCAATAAAAAATATTGTTAGTTTTATCCTATTTACTTCTTTTCAGAAATAACATCTTTCTACAAAGATAGAAAAAACTAACAATATACCAAGGAACGATTTCCTTTAATTTTCTACCAGTACCAGCAGACGCCGAAAGAGAACGGATAAAGTTCGGGATCTTGAATACTGATAAAACGGTAGGAAATATCCGTTTAAAGCTTTCCGAGAATCTTGTCCATAACCCAGTTGGTCAGTGTGGCACTTTCACCGTCGCAGGAACAGATAGATTTACCTAATAGATGGTCTACCACCGCTTGGATAAGAGGCTGTTGTACATGTTCCGGGTTACCGATACAGATTTCTTCGCGTCCGCGTTCGGTATGCAGTCCGATAGGTTCGTAGGTGAAGACAGAAAAACAAATCATTCCTTTGTCTCCGATGATTTCTATACGATCCTCGCGGGCCGAGTCGTGCGCTACGAAACACCAGGAGCCGCTACCTACCAATCCGTTGTCGAACTGGAAGCAGGCACTTAAGGTATCTTCGGCGGGATAAAGTCCTCCGCGGTTGCTCTTGTAACCATTTGCTTCGAGAATGCAACCGAACATATCCTGCAATAAATCTATCTGATGCGGGGCAAGATCGTAGAAGTAACCGCCTCCGGCAATGTCCGCTTGTACACGCCAGGGAAGATTTTCACGGTTATAGTCCAGGTCGCGTGGTGGCTGTGCGAAACGTATCTGTACATTGATAACGTTACCGATAGAACCGTTTTCTACAAGCTCTTTTACTTTTTGGAAGTACGGGAGATAACGTCGGTAGTAAGCAACGAAACAAGGAATGCCTGTTTCTTGCGAAATACGGTTGATACGGGTACACTCTTCGTATGTCTGTGCCATTGGCTTTTCAATGTATGCAGGCTTACCTGCTTTCATTGCCATAATAGCATAAGTAGCATGAGAAGAAGGAGGAGTGGCGATATATATAGCATTTACTTCCGGATCGTCTATCAGTTCCTGTGCGTCGTCATACCATTTCTTGATACCTCTTTCTTTGGCATAGGCTTTTGCCTTTGCACCGTCGCGACTCATTACAGCTACGACTTCCGAATGTTCTACTTTTTGGAAAGCAGGACCACTTTTCGTTTTGGTGACTTCGCCGCAACCGATGAATCCCCATTTAATTATCTTTTCACTCATAATTGTAATACCTATTGTGTCTGTTTTAACAAAGCCCAAAGATAAAACTATTTTTTGTCAAGAGCAACTTTATTGATTATAGTATTTTTTATAAATCTTTTGATATTCTGATTTCTTTTGGAACTTATCCAGCCACGTATTCAAACTATCGAGTAAGACGGGTGATTGCTTGCTGACTGCCCATGAGTAGAACTGTGTAAAGCTGATAGCCGTATTGATATCAATCTGCGACAAGGAATCCGCTACTGCCCGTGCAATGCTTTCGTCACAAACTGCATAGTCAATGTCTCCGTGTGCTACTAGTGAAATCAATTGTTCGGGGCCATATTTTTCTATTTCTTTTATGTAAATGGTGTCTCCGATTTCATTTCCTAAGTTCTGAATACGCAAGATAGAAGGCGAACCTTTTACGACATGAAGTGTCCGCCGGGCTAAATCCAGTTGGTTACGGATATAGAGTGAATCGTTTTCTCCATTCTCTTTGCGTTGAACCAGGACTTGTTTGTTGAGGACAATGGGAGAGGTGAGAAGCAGGGAATCTTTTAATTTGCTAGTCGCCAATATTCCATAAGCAATAACATCATAACGCCCTTCACTCAGTCCTTTCAGCCGTTCTTCGAAACTCATGACTGGGGTGATTTCTGCTTTCAGTCTTTTATCACGGGCAAAGGCCTGTATCAGTTCATAATGGAAGCCGGAGATAGTGTCACCGTCCACATAAAAACTGATTGAGTTGTATTCGGTAGCTACACGTAGTATTCCTTCTTTGGCAATGGCGGCATAATCACGCGGATGCCCTAAGGGTTTTTCTTGTTTTCCGCAATATCGGAAAGTGAAAATAAGTGTCAATATAATGATAACAGGCACTAAATATCTGAATAGTCTCAGTTTCGGGCGTGTCTCCATAAGCCATAAAGGTTTTGTTAATCATAGAAATTCCATGAAAGTCCGAATTTCAGGACGCGTGGATTGATAGGATAGTGAGGAGACAGAAAATAATCAGGTCTGCTTATTCCTTGGTTCACGTGATACATCATCACATAGAAACGTGTACGTTTCAGATGCAGGTTTGCATAGACATTCACAATCGGATAACCGCCTATCTCAACTTTGCCTTCTTCCGGTTGCAGGTAGAAATTTTGGATAGCCGGCATATAGGCGGGTGCATTGTATTTCGTGAAATATCGCACGTCGGCACCTAATTGCACGCTAAGCACTTTCTTTGCTAATTTAAACTGCATATAAAAGTTATGATACAAAGAAAGATCGGGCAAGGGCAGCACAGTCTGGTCACTGGATTTCTGCCAGGTTACTTCATTATCTAAATGGAAGATCCCGAGCTTGAAGTCCTGGTTGAGGCTTGCCGATAATACTTGAAGGCTTCCGCTTTTCTGTTCGGGCGTTGCCTGTTGGTTGAAATACGTATAGTTCTTGATGTTTTCGACTCCTGCTCTTAGCCGGGTTTTCCAGCGTGCAATACTTAGTTCCCCTTCGATACGTGTACGGAACTCCTTATCCATATCATTATCCCACATGAAATGTTTGGAATGGTAATGACGCATATAGAAAGGTGCAAGCTGGTTGCTGACCTCACCGCGGGCAATAAGGCTGACGGTATCTTTCCATAACGGGAAATTCAGGTCTATATCTCCTTTTACATTGAACTGTCCGATTGCTTTTCCTGCAAGTCCCACTTCACCGATTGCGTGATAGTGAAGAATATTCCCTTCCCGTTTGGATAACTCTCCTCCGACGAATATCTCGTTCTCATTGTATTTGTCGGGTAATGGTCCTCCGTCCTTATTCATCAGCGTATATTTACTGATTTTGTAAGAAGCGAATGCGGTCAATCCGGCTTTTGCATATTTGTTGAAACCTTCCAGTAAAGCGATGCCGATTGTATTCTTGATTCCTACATAAGTAGTACTGTCTCTTACGAACGCTTTATTGTCCTTATCAAAATATGTGTTCTGATAATATCCATCCGCTACTTCGTCATAAGAATTGAAGCCATGGCGTGCCCGTTCTACCTGAATGGTGTGTATAAAGCTCGTCACCGGTACAAACTCCTGTTTGGCGGGAGTCGTGTCGTTTTCCGCCTGCGGAATGTCACGTTTGAATCCTAGATTATAACGTTGAGTCAGGAATACATAAAAGTCATGATTACGGTTGGTTGTTTCGTTCAATACAGTAGGAATGTTGGTTGATTCGTATTCCCTTCGTCCTTCGGCCATTTCCTCCGGAGCGGTGATATATCTGTCATCGGTGATACCTCCGTTTTCATTAGTCTTCAGATAGTTGTTACTGTATATTCCTTGCACCTGATATCTGTCTCCGATATAGCTGCCGAAAACTGCAGCGTTAAAGTATGCAGTATTCTGATTGTTGTAGTATCCCCGTCCGTATAAATAATCAATGTTGAAACCGAAGGCCAATTTCTTGTTTACGTTTACAGAGAAGTAGGATTTGAAACGTTCTTCTCCATTTACCTTATTACCGGCTTTATGATACGTCAGATTGGTATAGGGAACATTACTGTTCGTAAAATTAAATTCTGTGGGACGGACAAAGAAACTGGAAAAAGGTTCCATGAAAATGGTCGGCTCCGGATAACGGCGGTCAAAGAAGATGCGTGACATACGGGGCGACCCCATATTGGCGAGATAATTGTAATGTCCGGTGATTCCTTCCGTGAGATTCGTGTTCTGAAAGTGGTGATAGGCGGTGTCGGCAGGGATTATCGTCCGGTCGCCCAGCTGGTTTTTGATCCGCCACATATATAAGGTAGGTGGTAATCCCTTTACTTCAACGTTTGCACTATCCAGTCTGTCCGGAATCATTGCAGGGTCTACCTGGTTACCGTATTGGTCATATCCGTTTTCGTCGATTTGTTGACGACCGGGATTAAACTGTGCATGGACAGTTGTCAGCCCTACAACGGAAAGTAATATATATAATAGTAAGATTCGTCTCATAATTGGAGGCAAAGATACTTACTTTAATTGATTTAATGATAATGGATAATTGAAAATTATGTTGCATACGTACTATACGTAGCTAATAATTATCAATTATCCATTGCACATTATCTGTTAATTAAACCTCACGGATTAATTCCATACCTTTCTTGATTGCTTCTTCGTTCATCGGAATCAAGTGGTGATGGCGTTCCGGAAGAGTTTTCTTCAATCCCTTGATTACATTTTCCAATGTCACAATCGGGCGGAGTTTTAATAAACCGCCAAGTACAATCATGTTGAATGCTTTGGCGTTGTTCATCTCGTTAGCCGCGTCCATGGCATCGATACGATATACCTTGATATCCTTGCGGGTAGGAGGGTTGATAATTCCGTAACCGTCATAAATCAGGATACCACCGGGCTTCACCTTATTTTCAAACTTTTCGAGTGAAGGCTGGTTCAGAATGATAGCAGTATCATATTTACTCAAAATGGGTGAAGAAACCTTGTCGTCGCTTACAATTACTGTAACGTTGGCTGTTCCACCGCGTTGTTCGGGACCGTATGCCGGCATCCAGCTTACTTCTTTGCCTTCCATTAGCCCCGAATAAGCCAGGATCTTACCCATAGACAATACGCCTTGTCCACCGAATCCTGCTATAATTATTTCTTCTTTCATTGTTCTGTTGACTTTTAGCGTTATTCTTTATCTTTTAAATCACCTAGCGGATAGAATGGGAACATATGTTCTTCCATCCATTTGTTAGCCTTCTCCGGAGTCATCTTCCAGCCTGAGCTACAAGTAGAAACGATTTCCACTAAGTTAGAACCTTTACCGCTCATTGAATTCTCGAATGCTTTACGGATCGCTTTCTTCGCCTTGCGAATCGCCGGTACGGATTGTACGGACTGGCGGGTTACGTAAGCTGTTCCTTCCAGTTGGGCAGCGATTTCGGTGATTTTCAGCGGATAACCGTGGAGCTCGACGTCACGTCCGTAAGGACAAGTGGAACTTTTCATTCCCACCAGTGTAGTCGGCGCCATTTGTCCGCCGGTCATACCGTAGATTGCATTGTTGATAAAGATAATCGTGATATTCTCGCCACGGTTCAATGCGTGGATCGTTTCGGCTGTACCGATACAAGCCAAGTCACCGTCACCCTGGTATGTGAAAACGAGACGGTCCGGCCATAGGCGTTTCACGGCAGTTGCCACAGCAGGCGCACGTCCGTGTGCTGCTTCCTGCCAGTCAATGTCCAGATAATTGTAGGCGAAAACTGCACATCCTACCGGAGAGATTCCCACCGTTTTATCTTCCATGCCCATTTCCTCTATCACTTCGGCTATGAGCTTGTGTACCACGCCGTGACTGCAACCCGGGCAGTAGTGCATGGCATTATCGTTCATCAGAGTCGGTTTCTTGTAAACCAGATTCTCGGGTTTGATTATTTCTTCTTTAGTCATAACTTCTTCTCCTTATCTGTTGGTGAACCGTATAAAAAACTCCATTAGCTTGACAAAGATTGCCGCGCCGCATACGTAGATAAACATTTTAAAGTCTTCCTTTCCTACAACAAAGTAGGTGATAATAGCCGCAAGAGCCAGTATCATAAAAAGGATGTTCAGTACGTTTCTTATTTTATCAGGATTCATCGTTTCGTTATTTGATTATTTTTTCTTCCAAAGCAGTTACAATCTCGTCCGGGTCGGGAACAATACCGCCGAGACGTCCGAAATGTTCTACCTTTACTTTACCGTTCACAGCCAGGCGGACATCTTCAATCATTTGTCCGGCATTCAGTTCTGTAACAAGCATACCCTTCACTTTGTCAGCGTAAGCAGCAATTGCTTTTGTCGGGAACGGCCATAATGTGATAGGACGAAGGATACCTACTTTGATACCTTTTTCGCGTGCCAGCTCCATGGCTTTTTGACCGATACGTGCCATTGAACCGAAAGCAATAATCAGATATTCTGCATCTTCGCAGTTTATTTCTTCGAAGCGTACTTCGTTCTTTTCAATTTCACGGTATTTAGCCTGGAAACGGAGATTGTTTATTTCCATAGCCTCCGGTTTCAGTTCCAGAGAAGTGATAATATTCGGCTTACGGCCTTTAGCTTTTCCGGTAGCAGCCCATGGGCATTGTGCTATCACTTCTTCTTCCGTACGGCGTGGTTTCTGCGCCGGAAGAACCACTTTTTCCATCATTTGCCCGATCACACCGTCGGCGAGGATGATAGCCGGGTTACGGTATTTGAATGCCAGTTCGAATCCCAACGCAACGAAATCCGCCATTTCCTGTACGGACGCCGGAGCAAGAGCAATCAATTTGTAATCACCGTGGCCACCGCCTTTTACTGTCTGGAAATAATCTGCCTGACTCGGCTGGATAGTACCCAGTCCGGGACCGCCACGCATTACGTTGACAATCAGACAAGGAAGTTCGGCACCTGCGATGTAGGAGATTCCTTCCTGTTTCAGACTTACACCGGGACTTGAAGAAGACGTCAGCACCATTTTTCCGCTACCTGCGCCTCCATATACCATATTGATAGCTGCCACTTCACTTTCCGCCTGGAGTACTACCATGCCGGTTGTTTCCCACGGTTTCAGTTCGGCAAGCGTTTCCAACACTTCCGATTGGGGAGTAATAGGATAACCGAAGTAACCGTCCGCACCGCAACGGATAGCTGCATGGGCGATAGCTTCGTTTCCTTTCATTAATACAACTTCTTCTGCCATATTCTTTTCTTTTATTCTACTTTTACTTTATACACAGATATACATCCGTCCGGACAAACCGTTGCACACGAGCTACATCCGTTGCAGGTATCTTCTTTCACTTGCCAGGCATAGTTATAGCCTTTCATATTGACCTCTTTGTTGAGGGCGATTACATCGAGCGGACACGCCACTACGCACAGGTTGCATCCTTTGCAACGCTCCGTGTCGACTACGATTGCTCCTTTGATTTTTGCCATAATCTTTATTTATTACGTTATCTTTGAGTTCGATTACTGATTAAACATATCTTTTATTGATTGAACATATCCTTGTGGTAGAAGTTGAGGATATCTATTACCATTTTTCTTGCCTGAACGGCAGGACCTTCCGGATTGATATCAATGGCAAACTGGTAATTATCCAGTGCCTGTTTCCAATCTCCTTTTTTCCGGTAGGCATTTCCCCGTAAATAGTAAAGAGTATCTTTCTCTTTTTCGACAGAAGTGTTTTGGAGAAGCTGGTCCAATTGCTCAATCGCTGTGTCCACGTCCCCTTGATTGATAAGCTCTTTTAGGTTGTCTATTTGCTCCATTTCTTTCGTCTTTCGGGATTCTGAAACGCAAAGATAGTTTTTATTTATGTAAATGGGGCAAACGTGGACGGAAATTTGCAACGTTTTGAGTTTATTGCATATTAGATGAATAAATAATTAAAAGTGGTTTGATTGACCTGTATTTCACGTTTGGGGTGGTTGTAGGTCACAGTAGATTATAAAGGTACGGAAGAAAGTGAAGAGGTAAGGATGATATAAAGTTTTGATATGTCCTTGTATATATTGAAAGATACCGTATTTTTGTGCATATATTAAATAAGATAGGTTATGCTGGATGTTATTCTGATTATAGTAAGCGCCCTCTGCATGATAGCCGGGTTGGCCGGCTGTGTGCTTCCGTTCCTCCCCGGTCCTCCCATAGCATATTTGGGACTGGTATTTCTTCATTTTACAGATAAGGTACACTATACTCCGACACAGTTGATAATCTGGCTGTTGATTGTAGCCGTGGTGCAGGTGTTGGACTACTTTACTCCGATGCTTGGCAGTAAGTATAGTGGTGGCAGTAAATGGGGAAATTGGGGATGTATAATGGGGACCCTTGTCGGACTTCTTTTCTTGCCTTGGGGTGTTATTCTCGGTCCGTTTTTGGGAGCAGTGATTGGTGAATTGCTTGGCAATAAAGAGTTCTCGCAAGCACTCAAATCAGGAGTAGGCTCATTAATCGGATTTATACTGGGCACTTTGTTGAAGTTTGTTGTCTGCGGTTACTTTTGCTATCAGTTTATCCTCGGATTTATCAAGTGATACTGATAGAAAAAACTGTGTTTTTGTACGCTAAGCGTTTCTTTTTCTACATCAAGTATGCAGTCAGTAATGAAAAGGACTTGACAAACGCATTTTTATGTTGTATATTTGTAGAAGTAACGTGCAATAAAACTATAAATTAAAATTTGAAAATGAAAGAAAGTAATCCATATAAGCGTCTATATTTAATTATAATAAAGTGTAATATTACAACAGATGTCCTAGGTGATACTTCTGGAATTTAGGGTATAACTAATCCCTTCAAAGGCTTAAGGCTGCAATCTATTACAGGTTTTGCAGCCTTTTTTGTTGTATAAATTCTAATATAAGCTACTGCAATGCCTTTTGAAAGTTTATAATAAACTCTATACCCGTTTATAATAAACGATGAATGTTTTTATTATAAACTTAAAAAAAGTTTGTGTATGAAGGATAAACTATTTTCAATGGATTATGAAAGCGAAAAAACAAATGAATGTTTTGGGGATATTTAAGTGGTAAATATTGAATACATATTTCCCGGATATACGCTTGGATTATTCAAAAAAAATAGAGGCAGCTATTTTATTTGAGGTGATCCCCCGAATAATAATAGCTGCCTTATTTTGTAAGTCTTTTCAGGCTTATTTTATTGGAATCTTATTTATACGGTTCTGGTGGCGTCCCCCTTCAAACTGTGTGGAGAAGAACTCTGTCAGAATCATGTCCGCCTCTTCAGTACTGATGAAGCGCCCCGGCATTACCAGGATATTGGCGTCATTGTGCTGACGGGCGAGGTGCGCTATTTCTGCATTCCAGCAGAGTGCGGCACGAACTCCCTGATGTTTGTTCAGCGTCATATTGATTCCGTTTCCACTGCCGCAGATAGCGATACCGGGATAACATTCACCCGATTCTACTGCAAGGGCCAGCGGATGAGCATAGTCCGGATAGTCTACACTTGCGGTAGAGTTTGTTCCGAAGTCTTTGTAAGCCCAGCCTTTTGCTTCCAGCCAGCCGCGAACATATTCTTTCAGTTCAAAACCGGCGTGGTCGCATGCTAATCCGATTGTTTTCATTAGAGCATTGCTTTTACTTGGTTATATACGTTTTCAGCAGTAAATCCAAGTTTCTCATCCAATACTTTATAAGGAGCGGAGAAACCGAAAGATTCCAATCCCCAAACCTTACCGTGGCAACCTACCAGACCTTGAAGAGTGACAGGCAAACCGGCAGTCAGACCGAAGATTTTAGCTTCTGACGGAAGGATTGATTCCTGATATTCTTTAGGCTGGCTACGGAACAACCCTTCGGAAGGAGCAGATACGATACGTACCTTTATACCGTCTTTGCGAAGTAATTCAGTGCCGGCCACCAGTGTAGCAACTTCCGAACCGGAAGCTACCAGGATAACGTCCGGGTTCTCATCTGAACCAGCTACGATATAAGCACCCTTGGTGGCTTGTTCGTAATCAGTTCCAGCCGGAAGATTAGCGATGTTCTGACGAGAGAAAATCAATCCTGTCGGAGTAGACATATTTTCCATAGCCAGTTTCCATGCGATTGTGGTTTCTTCTACATCTGCCGGACGGAGTACCAACATAGAATTGTGTCCCTTATGGTTTTTCAGTTTTTCCATTAAACGGATCTGTACTTCCTGTTCTACCGGTTCGTGAGTAGGACCGTCTTCACCCACACGGAATGCATCGTGTGTCCAGATGAATTTCACCGGTTGTTCCATCAGGGCAGCCATACGTACGGCAGGTTTCATGTAATCGGAGAATACGAAGAAGGTACCGCAAGCAGCGATAACACCCCCATGAAGTGACATACCGATACAGATACAAGCCATTGACAATTCGGATACACCGGCTTGGAAGAATGCCCCACTGAAATCACCTTTCTTGAAAGAATGTGTTTTCTTCAGGAAACCGTCCGTCTTGTCGGAGTTGGAAAGGTCGGCAGAAGCTACAATCATGTTTTCTACTTGTGTAGCAAGTGCTCCCAATACAGTTGCAGAGGCTGCGCGGGTTGCGCCACCTGCTTTTTGTTCGATAACAGACCAGTCTACTTTCGGAGCTTTTCCGGAGAAGAAAGCTTCCAGTTTGCAGGCCAGTTCAGGATTTGCTTTTGCCCATTCGGCTTTTACTGCATATCTTTCTGCTACGATTTTCTTCAGTTCTTCTGCACGTTTGGCATACAGTTCGGCTACTTCCGGGAAAATGACGAACGGGTTGGCCGGATCACCATTCAGGTTCTTGATTGTATTTACATAAGCGTCGCCACCGAGCGGAGCACCGTGAGTAGCACAGTTGGCTTCGTAGCTGCTGCCGTCTGCCTTACGTGCACCTTTACCCATTACAGTCTTACCGATAATCAGCGTCGGACGTTCTTTTTCAGCCTGTGCTTCTTTGATAGCGGCACGGATTTCGTCAGGATCGTTACCGTTGATGCTAAGTACGTTCCAGCCCCATGCTTCATATTTCATGGCAGTGTCTTCAACGGTCACATCTTTCGTTTCGGTAGAAAGCTGGATGTCGTTGGAGTCATAGAACATAATCAGATTGTCCAGACCCAGTGCACCGGCAATGCGTCCGGCACCTTGAGAAATTTCTTCCTGGATACCACCGTCGGAGATGTAAGCATAGATTGTCTGGTTCATCACCTCGTTGAACCGGGCTTTGAGGAATTTGGCAGCAATAGCGGCACCTACTGCGAAGGTGTGTCCCTGCCCCAACGGACCGGAAGTATTTTCTATACCGCGCATGATGTCTACTTCAGGATGTCCCGGAGTAGGGCTTCCCCATTGACGGAATTCTTTCAATTCATCCAATGTGAATTTACCTGTCAATGCCAATGTAGAATAGAGCATGGGAGACATGTGACCCGGATCGAGAAAGAAACGGTCACGTCCTTCCCAGCGGGGATTTTCAGGATCGTATACTAGAAACTCAGAAAAGAGTACATTTATAAAGTCAGCACCACCCATGGCACCACCCGGATGACCGGAATTGGCTTTTTCAACCATTGAAGCAGCGAGAATACGGATGTTATCCGCTGCACGATTCATAAGTTTATTATCGTTCATATCATTAAAATTTAATTGATTTCTGTCAGATTGTTGGCAAAGATAACTCTTTATGTGGATTTAACAATCCTAAAGTGCTATCTTTTTTATTACCAATTCAACAGTCTTTTTGTTTGTGGTACAATAAGTATTTGCCCTTAAATTACTGTAACTCTAATGTAACAATAGATTTAGCAGGAAGTTTCACCTTCATTGTGCCTTTATTGATTTTTACCTCTTTGAAGGGTGCCGGTTTTACAATATTAGGATTTTCAAAAGAATTGTGTTCAGTCAGATTTGCCGAAGTAAGGATTTCGCCGACTGCTTTTTCGCTTTTATATTTCCCGGATTAACCGTGATTTACGCCCGCTGGCTTTTAGCATCGATTTGACAAGCTTGCAAAATCAGCCCGCACAATTAGCGGGCGTTTTGCAAACTTGTTTGACTTTGGCAGAAAATTTTATTTGAATCTGACAGCTGCTTCCTCAATAGGCAATCCTGCCTTGTAGCTTTCGATGTATGCGTTAAAGCCGGCTACATCTTCGGGCGTAGGTGATACCTCGATACCCGCGTCGCCGACAAATACATTTTCATCCAGAAAATCGGCAAGGGATTGTTTCTTTTCATTGTTCACAAGGTAAGAACCCAATAGGGCAATACCCCAGGCGCCGCCTTCACCGGCTGTTTCCATGACTGAAATCGGTGAGTTGATAGCTGCCGCAAGTATTCTTTGGCCTACTCCCTTTGTTCTGAATAGTCCTCCGTGTCCTGTAATTCTGTCTACTTTGACTTTTTCATCGTTGAACAGGATATCGTTGCCAATCTTGAGAACTCCGACCGAGGCATATAAATGAGTCCGCATAAAGTTTGCCAGGCTGAACTTATCATTTGCCGAACGTATAAACAATGGTCTTCCCTCGGCAAGTCCCGTTACAGGTTCTCCTGAAATGTAATTGTATGAGAGGAGACCTCCGCAGTCAGTATCACCTGTGAGGGCAATATTGTAGAGCTTGCTGTAAATCTCATCCATATTTACGGGGATACCCAGGAGTTCCTGATATTCTTTGAACAGGTTGACCCATGCGTTGAGGTCGGATGTACAGTTGTTGCAGTGTACCATGGCTACGAGGCTTCCGTCAGGAGTTGTAACCATGTCGATCATTTCGTAGGGTTTTGACAACTCTTTCTCCAATACAATCATGGAAAATGAGGAAGTACCTGCCGATACGTTTCCGGTACGCTGCTTGACTGCATTGGTTGCAACCATGCCGGTACCGGCATCTCCTTCCGGCGGACAGACCGGTATTCCTGCCTTCAAATGACCGGATACGTCGAGCTTTCTGCTGCCTTCCGGTGTAAGGACACCGGCGTTTTCGCCTGCCGACAGTACTTTGGGCAAAATATCCTCAAGTTTCCAGTTATATTCTTTAGGAGCAATCAGATTGTCGAACTTCTCCACCATTTCAGCAGAATAGTTGTTGGTAGCCGGGTCTATGGGGAGCATCCCCGATGCATCTCCTATGCCCAATACTTTTTCACCTGTTATTTGCCAATGTACATAACCTGCAAGGGTTGTCAGGAATTTGATGTCTTTGACATGCGTTTCGTTGTTCAGGATAGCTTGGTACAAGTGGGAAATGCTCCACCTCAGAGGGATGTTATAGACAAATAGCTCCGATAGTTCTGCTGCCGCCCGGCCTGTATTGGTGTTTCTCCAAGTACGGAAAGGCACGAGAATTTCCTCTTTCTCGTTGAATGGCATATAACCATGCATCATGGCACTGACGCCGATAGCCGCCAGACTCTCGATTTCTATGCCGTCATATAACTTCTTCACATTCGAACGAAGGTCAGCGTAGCAATCTTGCAATCCGGACCAAATGGATTCAATACTGTACGTCCAAAGCCCGTCGACTAACTGATTTTCCCAAGTGTGACTGCCTTGGGCAATAGGCCTGTTTTCCCGGTCTATCAGAACTGCTTTGATTCGTGTTGAACCGAGCTCTATACCCAGAATGGCTTTGCCTGTTTCTATTGTTGATTTAGCATCTAATTTCATGTCGAAATCACTATTTAAGGTTTAGCAAAGTGCTTTATTCAACATATAATAAACCTCATTCATGCGCAGTTCTTTCTTGAAGCAGCTGATTGTGGTATCTTTGTTGATATGTACCATTTCAATCCCTGCGATCTCAGCATAATCTTCCCAATATTCGGCTGTCAGGTCGTAAGAGAAGCAAGAGTGGTGAGTTCCACCGGCGAGAATCCATGCACCTGCACCTACTTCAAAGTCGGGCATCGGAATCCAAAGTGCGGAAGCAACCGGTAATTTAGGAAGCGGTTTCGGTTCGATGCATTCCACATCGTTTACAATCAGGCGGAAACGGTTGCCCAGATCCACTACGGTAGCAGTACATCCTGTACCTACTTTTGAGGTGAATACAAGGCGGGCAGTCTGGCTCTTGCGGATACCTATGCCGAGGAAGTGTACTTCCAGACGCGGTCTGTTGGCTGCGATGAGCGGACAAACTTCCAACATGTGCGATTGCAGGATAGAACTTTGAGCACCGTCGAAATTCAATGTATAGTCTTCGAGGAAAGAACATCCCTTCGGAAGTCCCTGATTCATTACCCATACGGTACGATAAAGAGCAGCCGATTTCCAGTCACCTTCAGCGCCGAATCCATAACCTTCTGCCATAAGGCGTTGAGAAGCCAGTCCCGGGATTTGGTCGAAACCATTATGTTCCAGGTCGCCCAAGTCGTCAAAGTTGGTAGTGAAGCCTTTGGCCCCTTTAGCTTTCAGGATAGCGCGGAGAGCTAATTCTGCTTTTGCGGCGTTCCATACTTTCTGATAAGCTTCCGTCGATTTGTCTTCCAGAGAAGATTCATGATCGTATTCCTTGAAATACGTCGCTACCAATGCATCCACATCAGCGGCTTTGATTTCTTTGTGGTATTCCATTAGTTCGCTTACCGGACAATAGTCTACGTGATAACCCATACGTTGCTCGGCTTCTACCTTGTCTCCGTCGGTTACAGCCACATTATTCATCTGGTCGCCGAAACGGATAATCAGCATATCCTGTGAATCTGCCCAGCCTGCACATACACGCATCCAGACAGCGATCTTGTGCAGCGTGTTTTCGTCTTTCCAGTAACCTACCACCACTTTACGGCGGATACGCATACGGGTACAGATATGGCCGAATTCGCGGTCACCGTGAGCCGATTGGTTCAAGTTCATGAAGTCCATATCCATTGTGTCCCAGGGGATCTCCTTATTGAACTGAGTATGCAGGTGCATCAACGGTTTCTTCAACTGTTGCAAACCGTGAATCCACATTTTTGCCGGAGAGAAAGTATGCATCCATGTGATGACACCAATACATTTTTCATCATTATTGGCTACTTTGAAAACAGTCTCCACTTCTTTAGAAGAATTGGCTGTTCCTTTATACACTACTTTTACAGGTAGTTTACCGGATTCATTCAATCCATTTACCATTTCGTTAGAATGTGCGTCTACTGCGATTACTGCGTCACCTCCGTACAAAAGCTGTGCTCCTGTTACGAACCATACTTCATATTGATCAAATGCGTTCATATCTCTATTTAATTTTTGAGTTATAATTTTAGTTGTTTATTGTCCGTAATATGCATTCGGACCATGCTTGCGGCTGAAATGCTTTTCTATCAGCAGCGGGTTCATTGTTAAATTCGGATTTACGGTATAAGCGATACTTGCCATTTTGGCTACTTGCTCCATAACTACCGCGTTGTGTACTGCATCCTGTGCGTTTTTTCCCCAGGAGAAAGGACCGTGGTTTTTGACCAGTACTCCCGGTGTATGTACGGGATTCAATCCTTCAAAACGTTTCACAATAACATTTCCGGTTTCCAGTTCGTAGGCCCCTTTTACTTCTGCTTCCGTCATATCGGCCGTACAGGGGATAGCGTCGTGGAAATAATCGGCATGAGTTGTTCCGATATTCGGAATGTCGCATCCGGCTTGTGCCCATGCGGTAGCATAAGTAGAGTGGGTGTGTACGACTCCTCCGATTTCCGGGAATGCTTTGTAAAGTACTACGTGAGTAGGGGTATCGGAGGAAGGCTTCAGCCGCCCTTCGACGACTTTGCCTTCCAAATCCACTACTACCATATCTTCTGCTTTCATATCATCATAACTTACGCCACTGGGCTTGATTACTACCAGTCCCGTTTCACGGTCGATAGCAGAAACATTGCCCCAGGTGAAGATGACTAATCCATGCTTTACCAACTCAAGATTGGCATGAAATACTTTTTCTTTTAGTTCTTCCAGCATATTGATTATAATTTGAATTTCGGGTCTTTGCGATATGCCCTGCTGTTAAACTTATACAAGGCGGCACCACGTTTGGAACCCAGTTTGTCAATTTTATCAGTCTTTTCTATATAATCCATTTCGGCAACACGTTTGCGGAAATTCCGCTTGTCCATTGCTTCGCCGTAAATGGCCTCGTATAAGCTTTGCAGTTGGGATAACGTAAAGAGTTTCGGTAGCAAATTGAACCCGATCGGCTCTACCGATGCTTTCTGTTGCATCAGTTTCCGTGCTTTCTCCACCATTTGCGGGTGGTCGAAGATTAATTCCGGAAGTTCGTTGATGTTCACCCAATAGGCATTGTGCTTCTGAACCAGTTTGCGGTCATACTCATTGATGTTGATTAATGCATAGTAAGCAACAGAGATAACCCGTTCTCCCGGATCGCGGTCAATGGCTCCGAAAGTTCCCACTTGTTCCATATATACATTCTCTAATCCCGTAAGTTCTGCCAATACACGCTTGGCTGCGTCGTCCACGCTTTCGTCTTTTTGTACGAATCCTCCCATTAATGACCATTCGCCCATTGCCGGTTCGAAGTTTCTTTTCAGCAGTAACAGGCTTATTTCGCCTTCGCTAAAACCAAAGATAATGCAGTCGATACCGATGTAGAAGGTCGGATTTGAGCTATAATAGTTATTCATTGTTTTGTTGATATGAGTTTTTATTTAATTACCAGAAATACCAGTAGAATGCCCCCGTGATAGCCAGGATGATCACCGTGTGGATAATATCCCAGTGATTCCAGCTTGCACGTGTGGAAGCCTTTTGTTCTTTAGTAGCTGTACCGAATACCAGTCCCTGAATCTTTTCGGCAGTGGGAGCTTCTGTTGCCAGACTGACTACAATCACAACGATAATGCAGAACAGGAACATCCAACCGCAGAAGAACAGCCAGTTCATATCATAGAACAAATATTTGAATGTAGAATCTGCCACTTCACCTGCATTGCTGTAATATACCTTTGCACCGAGACGGGTCAGACCGATCACCATACCGGAAATCAATCCCCACATACCTCCTTGCGCAGAAGTACGTTTCCAGCAGATGCCCAGTAAGAAGGCAGCGGCAATGCCCGGAGCCAATACTGATTGAACGTCTTGCAAGTAGGTATAAAGTACATCGCCTACGCTACGCATGATAGGAATCCAGAGGATACCCAGGATAACGATTACCACAGTAGCAACCTGTCCGATACCGACCAGTTTCTTTTCCGAAGTCTGCGGTCTGAAACGTTTGTAGAAGTCGATAGTAAACAACATCGCTGACGAATTGAACAAAGAAGCCAGAGAACTCATCAAAGCAGCCAGAATACCACATACCACCAGACCTTTCACACCGGCAGGAAGTAATTTGGCTACCAATGTCGGGAATGCAGCGTCGGCATTTGCGGTTCCGTTTTCGAGCATCGGAAGAAAACCTTCACCACCGGCACCGATATATTTCTGGTGTAATGCGAACGCAATCATACCCGGAATCAGGAACAGAAATACAGGCAACAGTTTCAGGTAAGCACCGAAGATAGTACCACGGCGGGCTTCCATTTCGTTCTTTCCGGAGAGCACGCGCTGTACGATAAACTGGTCAGTGCACCAGTACCAGAAACCGATAATGGCAGAACCGATCAAAGCACCCAGCCAGGGGAAATTCGCGTCATCATTGCTACGGATCAAGTTTGTCATTGTATCACCGTAATCATTAACGGTAACTGCTCCGCAAACTCTCATCATTTCGTCCCAACCGCCTAATTCCTTAAAACCGAGGACAAGTATGATTAATGAACCCAACAATAGGATAGGGGTTTGAAGAACGGAAGTATAAAGTACCGATTTCATACCTCCGAAGATCGTATAGAGTGCGGTCAATACCACCAGCCCTATGGCAGCAATCCAGAAAAAGTCGATACCCCACAATTCTTTGATACCAAATACCTGTTGGAATACCAGGCCTCCGGCATATACCGTAACAGCTACCTTAGTCAACACATAACTAACCAAAGAGATAACCGACAAGATTGTACGTGATTGGGGATTGTAACGGCGTTCCAGAAATTCCGGCATGGTATATACCATGCTTCGTGTGTAGAAAGGAACGAATACCCACCCCAGAATCAAAATCATCCAACCTTGAATTTCCCAGTGTGCCATAGCCATACCACTTGAGGCTCCGGCTCCGGCCAGACCGATCAAGTGTTCCGAACCGATGTTTGATGCGAAAATAGAGGCACCGATCGCGAGCCATGTTGCGTCGCGTCCACCCAAAAAATAATCTGCCGAGTCATTCTGCTTTTGTCTGACTACCCAAACTATAATACCGATAAGAGCCAGAAAAAAGACTCCGATTACTAGCCAATCTAATGCTTCCACAATAAATCTGATTTATAAGTTAATATTATTTCTCTACGGAAAATTTGAAAATACATTCACTGTTATAAGTTTGTCCCGGGAGGAAATTGTCTGTATAGGCCTGAATACCCGGTTCGTTGGTGTATACTTCTACTGTGATACCGCTTTCCGGGGAAGTCAGCTCGGAAGCCGGCTTGTTATTGCGTGCAACTAGCATTAGCACGGCAATTCCTGCAAGTAAGAAATGTTTTTTCATGGTTTTATTTTTAATGTAAATGAGATACTTATCTTGTTTTGGGTGTAAAAGTAACACTTTGGTTTGGTGTATCAAATACACTCTTGTATGTTGTGCAGCATAAAAGGTATTTTTTATATGAATTCGTATTATAAATGACGTGTCATAGCTAGGAAATCATGCAAATGAATGGAAATTGGTCCTTTTTGACTGATAAACGCCTGTTAATGGTGGGATCGGGCAAAGAGTGAATTAGGATTCTGATTATCTTTGCATTCATAACTAGATATAATTTTTTTTATTAAGAACCATGAGAAGATACACAGAAATCTTGGCTGTATTAGCCTTGTCTGCCGGAATGGCACTTCATGCGCAAACCAATGAAATGGTGATTCAAACCCGAAAGTTGGGAGCAGAAATCCAACCTACCATGTACGGGCTCTTTTTTGAGGATATTAATTATGCTGCTGACGGCGGACTTTATGCCGAATTGGTCAAGAACCGTTCATTCGAGTTCCCCCAACACCTAATGGGGTGGAAGACTTATGGAAAAGTAACATTGCAGGATGACGGCCCTTTTGAACGCAATCCTCATTATGTACGCCTTTCCGACCCGGGACATGGGCATAAACATACCGGACTTGACAACGAAGGTTTCTTCGGTGTCGGCGTCAAAGAAGGAGAGGAGTATCGTTTCTCCGTCTGGGCACGATTGCCACAGGGAGGTACGAAAGCAACATTACGTATTGAATTGGTCGATACCAAATCAATGGGCGAGCACCAGGCTTTTGCCACACAGAGTCTTGCGATTGATTCAAAAGAATGGAAAAAATATCAGATAATTCTGAAACCCGGTGCCACAAATCCTAAAGCAGTGCTCCGCATTTTCCTTACCTCTAAAGGAACCGTAGATTTGGAACACATTTCTCTTTTTCCGGTAGATACCTGGAAAGGGCATGAAAACGGACTTCGTAAAGATCTGGCCCAAGCGTTGGCAGATATTCATCCGGGAGTCTTCCGTTTCCCCGGCGGTTGTATTGTGGAAGGGACGGATTTGGCAACCCGTTATGACTGGAAGAAGTCGGTAGGTCCGGTAGAGAATCGTCCTTTGAATGAGAATCGCTGGCAATATACGTTTACCCACCGTTTCTTCCCTGATTATTACCAAAGCTACGGATTGGGATTTTATGAATACTTCCTGTTGTCTGAGGAAATGGGGGCGGCACCGCTTCCTATTTTGAATTGCGGATTGTCCTGTCAATATCAGAATAGTGACCCGAAGGCTCATGTCGCTGTTTGCGACTTGGATAGTTATATTCAGGATGCGCTCGACCTCATAGAATTTGCCAATGGTGATATAAATACAACTTGGGGAAAAGTACGTGCCGATATGGGACATCCGGCGCCTTTCAATCTGGAATTTATCGGTATTGGGAACGAACAGTGGGGAGAAGAGTACCCCGAACGCCTCGAACCGTTTATCAAAGCTATTCGCAAAGTTCATCCGGAAATCAAGATTGTAGGAAGTTCCGGCCCGAATTCCGAAGGAAAAGACTTTGATTACCTATGGCCTGAAATGAAGCGTCTGAAAGCCGATTTAGTAGACGAACATTTTTATCGGCCCGAAAGCTGGTTTCTGGCTCAGGGGGCGCGTTATGATAATTACGACCGTAAGGGGCCGAAAGTCTTTGCCGGCGAATATGCCTGCCACGGAAAGGGCAAGAAATGGAATCATTTCAATGCTGCTCTGCTTGAAGCCGCTTTTATGACCGGATTGGAGCGTAACGCAGATATTGTGCATATGGCTACCTATGCTCCTCTTTTCGCCCATGTGGAAGGTTGGCAGTGGCGCCCGGATATGATCTGGTTTGACAACCTGAATTCCGTGCGTACTGTAAGCTACTATGTACAGCAACTGTATGCTCAAAATAAAGGAACTAATGTGCTTCCGCTTACCATGAACAAGAAAAGTGTGACAGGAGCCGAAGGGCAGAATGGGCTTTTTGCCAGTGCCGTATACGATAAGGACAAGAATGAATTGATTGTAAAGGTTGCCAATACTTCAAATACTGCCCAGTCAATCTCTTTGAACTTTGCCGGATTGAAGAAACAAGACGTATTATCGAATGGCCGCTGCATCAAGCTTCGTTCACTTGATTTGGATAAGGATAATACGCTTGAACAACCTTTTGCCATCACTCCTCAAGAAACTGCGGTGTCTGTTGAAGGTCATGTGTTTACAACCGAGCAGGAACCGAATACTTTTGCTGTTTATAAATTTACAAAGAAATGACGATAAGGTTTGTTAGATAATAGATTTAAGTCTTAATTGTTAATTGAAAAGAAAGGGCGGCTTCCGTAATGGAAACCGCCCTTCTTGATTATTTATATTGGATAATTTCTTATTCCAATCTGCGTGAACCGTCACCGATTACCACGTCATACACTTTCGGGCTTCTGCCGAATTTAGCTTTGAATGCTTCTTTTGTCTTTTCAACGAAGTTGTCATACAATTCGTCTTTAACAAGGTTGATAGTACAACCGCCGAATCCGCCACCCATAACGCGTGAACCGGTTACACCGTATTCTTTAGCGCAGTCGTTCAGGAAGTCGAGTTCTTCACAGCTTACTTCGTACAGCTTGCTCATGCCGTGATGAGTTTCGTACATCTTCTGACCTACAGTTTCGTAATCATCTTTCTCCAGAGCATCGCAAACATCGAGTACGCGTTGGATTTCTTCGATTACGTATTCTGCACGCATATAATCTTCATCGCTGATGTCAGCCTTAGCTTCTTCCAACATTTCCATAGTACAGTCGCGCAGGAATTCAACGTGCGGATGTTTCTTCTGGATAGCGGCAACAGCAGCTTCGCAGCTCTGGCGGCGTTTGTTGTAAGCAGAAGAAGCCAGTTCGTGTTTAACAACCGAATCCATTAAAACCAGACGATAGCCTTCCGGGTGGAATGGGAAATACTGATATTCCAGTGAACGGCAATCCAGACGGATCAAGCTGCCTGCTTTACCGAATACGGAAGCAAACTGGTCCATGATACCGCAGTTCACACCACAGTAATTGTGTTCAGTAGCCTGACCCACTTTAGCCAGTTCGAACTTATCAATCTTGTTTTCACCGAACAGTTCGTTCAATGCAAAAGCATACGTACTTTCCAAGGCAGCAGAAGAAGACATACCTGCACCCAGAGGCACATCACCGGAGAAAGCAGTATTGAATCCTTTTACGTCTACGCCGCGTTTAATCATTTCACGGCATACACCGAAGATATATCTTGCCCAGCTTGCGCGTGGAGCGTCTTCTTCGTTCAGACCGAATTCTACATAATCTTTCAAGTCGATAGAATAAGCTCTTACTTTATCAGTACCGTTCGGTTTGATTTCGGCAATCATACCTTTGTCTACTGCACCCGGAAATACGAATCCGCCGTTGTAGTCAGTGTGTTCGCCAATCAGGTTAATACGTCCCGGAGAGGCATATATAAATCCTGTAGTACCATCGAAATGTTTAATGAAGCGACTTCTTACGTGTTCTATATCCATGATAATTTAATTTTATAAGGTGAATAAATTGAGTTCAGTAATAGATTATTCTACCGGAATATCTTTGTTGACATTTTTGCAACCTACCAGACCGTAGTACAGCAAATATGCCAAAGCAGCAATGATTACCCAGTAACTTGGCATGAAACCGGCAACATCAGCTACCCAGCCCTGAAGTACAGGCAGGATACCTCCACCGCAAACCAGTACCATAAACAGACCGGAAGCAGCAGCAAGATATTTACCCAATCCTTCTACAGCAAGGTTGAAGATACCACCCCACATGATAGAAGTACAGAAACCGACTAATACCAAGTACATTGCGTTGATAGGAACTTCGGCAAAACCGAATGACAAACCGCCTGTCTCACCTTGTTGGAGTACGGGCAAGTTAACCAATGTTCCTGTGGAGGAGAAGATAGCAAGGAATACTAAAATTAATCCCAAAGCAGATGTAAAAGTAAGCATCGCTTTACTGGAGATTTTAGCGCCAAGTGAAGCACCTGCCAGACGGCCGACCAACATCAGGAACCAATAAGTTCCTACCACGAAACCGGAGATAGTAGAAGCAATGCCGGCACCGCCTTTTTCTACAGGGTCGGTAAGGAACAGGTTCAGAGTACCCGGTACGCCTACTTCAATACCTACGTATACAAAGATAGCGATAGCACCTAATACAAAGTGGCGGAACTTCAAAGCACCTTTCATCAATGTGCTGATCGGTTCTGTTGTGGTAGCAGCATTCGGTTCCGGAATACGTACAAATAAAAGTACGAAGAATGCGAAAGCAAACACGGCCATTGCTGTATACATTACAGGGAAAATCTGGGAAATAGTAGCTTTTTCGATAGAACCGGCGATCAGGATACCAACGAACATCGGAGTAATGGTAGCCATTACAGAGTTGAAAGAGCCACCCACCTGGATAAGTTGGTTACCTTTGTTACCTTCACCACCCAATTTGTTCAACATCGGGTTTACTACAGTGTTGAGCAAACACATAGAGAAACCTGCAACGAATGCACCGATCAAATAAACGGCGAAAGCCATTTCCGGGCTTGAATGGCCGGATAAGAACTGGATACCTACGCCTACAAAACCGATAGCTACTGCGATCAGTGCAGTCTTCTTATATCCAACGCGTTGCAACAAGATGCCGCTCGGAATACCCATTACTGCATACGCGATGAAGTTTCCGAAGTTTCCTAGCATACCTAGTGCGTTCGATACGTCGAACTGGTTTTTCAACACGATACCCATAGGAGCAGCGAGGTTGGTAACAAATGAAATCATACCGAAAAGGAAAATCATCGTAATGATTGCAATGATTTTTCCATTCTTTTTTTCTTGTGTCATGGTTCAAAAAAAATGTTAGTTTATAAAATTAGGTTAGTTATTTTTTAGTTGTTATTCTTCTACATCAAATTTGTAAACTGTGATTTGTTGGTATTCATCACCCGGCAGCAGGGTAGCCGACGGGAAATGCGGTTTGTTCGGAGTATCCGGGAAACATTGTGCTTCAAAACAGATAGCGCTTCTTGCCGGGAATGTAGCGCCGTGTGCGCCTTCGAATCCGTTCAGCCAGTTGCCTGTATAAAGTTGCACGCCTGCTTCGGTAGTGTATACTTCCATGATACGGCCGCTTTCAGGATCTTTGCAGGTAGCGGCGAGGTCGAGCGAACCGCTTTCTGTTTTGTTCAATACGTAGCAGTGGTCGTATCCGGCACCGAATATCAATTGCTGGAATTTATCGTCGATACGTTCGCCTACGGTATGCGGAGTGCGGAAGTCCATAGGAGTTCCTTCCACTTTGGCGATTTCTCCGGTTGGGATAGAAACTTCATCGATAGGTGTATAGAAATCAGCGTTGATAGTAACGATGTTGTTGTTGACGGTAGGAGTCGGATTGGAGATGCCGGCGAGGTTGAAGAAACCGTGGTTAGTGAGGTTTACAACCGTTGCTTTGTCAGTAGTGGCGCGGTATTCGATAGTCAGTGCATTCACTTCATTTTCCAGTCGGTAGGTCATTTCTACTTCCAGATTACCGGGGAATCCCTCTTCGCCGTCGGCAGAAACATAATTGAATTGCACGGTGCTTTCATCAATCTGGATAGCGTCCCATACACGGGCGTGGAAACCGGTAGGTCCTCCGTGCAAGGAGTTAGGGCCGTTGTTGATTGTGAGTTCATGTTCTTCGCCGAACAAAGTGAATTTTCCTTTGGCGATACGGTTGCCATAACGTCCGATAGTTGTACTCAGGAAAGGTTCCGGGCTGTTGATTACATGGTCAATGCTGTCGTGTCCGAGAATCACATTAGCATACTTACCGTTTTTGTCCGGTACCATAATCGAAAGAATGGCGCACCCGTAATTCGTTACGGCCACTTCCATTCCCTTTTTGTTTTTAAGGATAAATAAATCTGTTTTTTTATCATTTATATCCTTTTGAAAATCTTTCCGGCTGAGCCCTGAAAGATTTCCCTCTGTTGGGAATGTGTTATTCATGTCTGGTATTATTAAAATTTTCCTGCAAATAAAGGCAAATTCTTTCTTACTCACAAATTATTCGGACTAAATATAGCAGGTGCTTTAGGAAAGTTTAGCGTTATTACTTTAATGTTCCTATTCTTTTTGGTATGTTTTTTTTCAAAAAGATTTTTATCGTCCTTTTCTTAAAACTAAACTATTTTTTGTATGTTTGCTCCCGGATTCATGCAATCCGAGCGAATTTAATCTAAGTTTATAACAAGAAAAACAAAAATGTATCCATTAAAATTCGAACCAATTCTGAAGCAGACGCTTTGGGGGGGCGACAAAATTATTCCGTTCAAGCATTTGAATTCAGACTTGAAAGGAGTAGGAGAAAGCTGGGAGATTTCCGGCGTTGAGGACAATGAATCCGTAGTGGCCAATGGCCCGGATAAAGGTTTAACCCTTGCCGACATGGTGAGAAGGTATCGCGAGGAACTGGTAGGTGAAGCGAATTATGCCCGTTTCGGAAACAAATTTCCATTACTCATTAAGTTTATTGATGCCAAGCAGGATTTGTCCATTCAGGTACACCCGGCCGATGACCTTGCGAAAAAACGTCACAACTCAATGGGTAAAACAGAAATGTGGTATGTGGTAGATGCTGACAAAGGAGCTAAATTGCGTTCGGGATTTTCTGAACAGATTACTCCGAAAGAATATAAAGAACGCGTATTGAACAATACGATTACCGATGTGCTGCAAGAGTACGAGATTCATCCGGGAGATGTTTTCTTCCTTCCTGCGGGACGTGTACACAGCATTGGTGCGGGGGCGTTCATCGCTGAAATTCAGCAAACTTCCGACATCACTTACCGTATCTACGACTTCAACCGTAAAGATGCGAACGGCAAAACACGTGAACTCCACACCGATTTGGCCCGTGAAGCTATCAACTACGAAGTATTGGATGATTATCGTACCAAATACGAACCGTTGAAGGATGAACCGGTAGAGTTGGTTGCCTGCCCTTATTTCACCACTTCTTTGTATGACATGACCGAAGAAATCAGTTGTGACTATTCGGAACTCGATTCATTCGTTATTTTTATTTGCATGGAAGGCTCATGCAAAATGGTGGACAATGAAGGCAACGAACTGACAGTAAATGCCGGAGAGTCTATTTTGCTCCCCGCTACCACTCAGGATATTACTATTACTCCTGAAAGTGCAAACGTGAAGTTGCTGGAGACTTACGTATAAAAGGATATTTCAGCTTCATTGAGATGAAGCTGTTACTTCGACAAGCATAAGGCTTCCACGGGTTGGAAGCCTTTTTTATAATATCTCATATTTCGGAAGAATTTTAGAAAGCTGTGCTTCATGACTGCTAAAGCATAGCTTTACAATCTCTAAAGCTGTGCTTTAGCAGTTAAATAACGCCGCTTTATTTTGCAGACATAAATACAGTAAATACACCTTTTCAGGCTTTTCCACATACACACACACGCATGTATATAATAATGAGTTCTTCTTCAAATTACCACTAAATTTGAAGAAGAACCTAATAATGTAACTTAAAGTTCAGTTTCCAAAATACTTATGTCAAGTATCTATTTTCTATAATAGCTAAAAATTCGGAATAACTTGTTTGAAGGGCAATAGACAACGGTTGTTATGAGTTTCCGCCGTTTTATTCGTTTTTTCTATATTACACTATAACATGTGTGCGTGTGTAGGGGAAGGCCTGAAAAAGTGTACTTACTGTACTCGCTCACATTGAAATGTGTTACTGAAGTATATACTTCTACTTAATGAGAAGATCGAATTATCTTAAATTCCTGAAATACGTGCGCACCTTCCTCATAACTTTGACCCCCAACATCACACCGTCGAATATAGCCATGCCCGTATTGAATGAACGCATGATAGCATCTGCCTTGTTGTTAGCCGGAGCAATGGGGGCAAATATCTCGCGTGTTGTGGCTGTCATTGCTTTTTTCTGGGCATGTATCTCATTCAAAAGCTTCTTTTTGCGTAGGGATATTTCTTCTAATGTGAATTTCTGTGGTGTTTGCGCACTCATAATTTATTTATTTGAATCAGTTAAAAATAAATTGGCAAGGAAGTTCACCATAGGAGATATGATGAGTTGCTTGCGGAAAATAATAACAAGAGCGATGAGCAGAACGTTGATGCCTGCTATAATGGCAAAACTTGCCATGAGGCCGCCTACCAATGGTTCTAATACATAAGCCAGAGCAAAAAGCAGGTAAAACAGGGCTACCATGCCTAAGATGATAAGTACTAATACCATGATTAACGTTGAAAACAGGATAGTCAGTTTTTCCGTTAACTCTAATTTGGTGTATTCTTTTTGAAGTTCTAAATATTTCTTGAACTCGAAAAATAACTGCTGAAAATTCTCAATACTTTTATCGTCTGCAAACATGGTCGCTCTGTTTTAAATCCTTGGTTACTCACTTACTCTGCTATTTCTCCTTTCATTTCGGCTGCAATCTCGTCCACGAGATTTTCCATTTCACTACGGTTGAGCTTAATCCCTTTTTTACGAAGAATCTCGGCGATCTTGTGACGGGTATCTTCTCCTTTTTCAGGAGCAAATAGAATACCAAGGGCTGCGCCTACGGCTGCACCACCCAAAAAAGCTGCTAAAACATTCAATCCTTTCATAATGTATAATGTTTAAAATGATTATGATACAACAAATATAACATTTTTCTTCTAAGGTTGTTCAGTAAAACTAAAAAAAAGTGCATAGTTTTATATTTCTTTTTTTCTTTTATGGTTTAATCTTATTTAACGGACTTTGGAGACTAACCAATGGAAGTTAAGGCGTACTTTTGTCATTCAGTATTTATAATTTAAACATAATGGAAATAAAAACTGTTTTAATTACTGGTGCAACTAGCGGAATTGGTAAAGCTTGTGCCTGTAAGTTTGCCAAAGAAGGTTGGAATTTGATTTTGAATGCCCGTGATACTTCAAAGTTGGAGAAGCTGATATATGAGTTGGAAATGGAGTGTCCTAAACTGGTGACAAGGCCGCTTATTTGTGATGTACGTGACCGTGAACAGGTGAAGGCTGCACTGGAAAACTTGCCGGCGGACTGGGAAACGATTGATCTGTTGATTAACAATGCCGGACTGGTGATCGGAGTGGATAAAGAGTTCGAGGGTAGTCTGGACGAGTGGGACATCATGATTGACACGAATATAAAGGGATTGTTGACAATGACGCGTCTTGTGGTTCCCGGTATGATAGAGCGCGGGCGGGGGCATGTGATCAATATCGGTTCTATTGCAGGTGATGCGGCTTACCCCGGGGGAAGTGTGTACTGTGCGACTAAGGCTGCTGTAAAGGCCCTTTCGGACGGACTTCGGATTGATCTGGTGGATACTCCGCTGAGAGTGACGAATATCAAACCGGGTATGGTGGAAACCAACTTCTCGGTGGTGCGTTACCGGGGTGACAAGCAGGCGGCTGATAATTTCTACAAAGGAATTCGCCCGTTGACCGGAGAGGATGTGGCTGAGACAGTTTACTTCGCTGCTTCGGCTCCCGAACATATTCAGATTGCGGAAGTGCTTTTAATGCCGACTAATCAGGCAACAGGAACGATTTCTTATAAGAAAAAGTCCGAATAAGCGTTTTTTCGCCGGATTTCTTTGCCGGATGATAAAATTTCTATTATTTTGTTGCCCGAAACTGAATATTGATAGACGAGAACATGAATTATTAATTAAAACAGAGTATAGGAATATGAGAAAATTGGTCGTATTAGGAATGGGAGTGTGCTTGGTGCTTGCTTTTGCATCTTGTAAATCCAGCGAAAGCGCCTATAAGAAGGCTTACGAGAAAGCAAAACAGCAAGAACTGGCAGAACCGCAAGTGGAAGCTCCGGTTGAGGTGACTCCGGTAGTGGCAGCTCCTGTGACAACACCTAAAGTAGCAGATACATCGGGTGTACGTCAGGAAAAGGTGACAGTTGTTTCCGGTAATGACGGTTTGAAAGATTATAGTGTAGTGGCCGGTAGCTTTGGTGTAAAAGCAAATGCCGAAGGATTGAAAGATTGGCTGGATGCACAAGGTTATCAGGCTACAATCGCATTTAACGCTGATAAGGCAATGTATCGTGTAATAGTTAGCTCATTTGCTGATAAGGCTGCTGCTGCTGACGCTCGCGATGCTTTCAAGGCTAAGTATCCGAATCGTTCGGATTTCCAAGGCGCTTGGTTGCTGTATCGTGTATATTGATTTCTTTTTGGTAATATATATTGGGAAGAACCAACGTTTTTTCCGAATAAGAAGGCGGTAACTGGGAAGTTACTGCTTTTTTGTTGAGAGAGAAAATGATGTTTCGTTTAGATATTTTTATCATTCTACTAAAAGAAGTTATAAATGTAGGTGGGGAAACTTTTATAGCAAAGAAAGTTTTTACTTTTGTCAACTCTTAATTTAGAGGATTTACAGCCTTGATATTAGTGAGGTGTTAATAAAGGAATTAAATGGAACAAAAATATGTAATGGCTGCTATCGATGCAGCATTGAAAGCCGGTGAAAACATACTTTCTATTTATGATGATCCGGCATCGGACTTCGAGATAGAGAGAAAGGCTGATAATTCTCCTCTGACAATAGCAGACAGGAAAGCGCACGAAGCGATTGTGGCTATTTTGAACGATACTCCTTTTCCTGTTCTTAGTGAAGAAGGAAAGCATCTGGATTATGAGGTTCGCCGCAAATGGGATACTTTGTGGATTGTTGACCCTCTGGATGGAACAAAGGAATTTATTAAACGCAATGGAGAATTTACGGTAAATATAGCCCTGGTACAGAATTCAGTACCTGTGTTAGGCGTTATTTATGTGCCTGTAAAGAGAGTGCTTTACTTTGCTGTGGAAGGTATAGGAGCCTATAAGTACTCCGGTATTGTCGCTCCGGTAGGGAAAGGGACGACATTACAACAGATGATAAAAGAGTCGGAGCCGATGCCTTTAGAGGATGTACGTGATCATTTTATTGTTGTTGCTTCACGTTCGCACCTGTCACCTGAAACGGAAACATATATCGCTGACTTGAAGAAGAAACATGGCAGTGTCGAACTGATATCAAGTGGAAGTTCCATTAAAATCTGTCTGGTTGCAGAAGGTAGTGCGGATGTGTATCCGCGTTTCGCTCCGACAATGGAGTGGGATACAGCTGCCGGACATGCGATAGCGCGTGCCGCCGGAATGGAAGTGTATCAAGCCGGAAAGGACGAACCTCTACGATATAACAAGGAGGATTTATTGAATCCGTGGTTTATCGTCGAGCCAAAAAGAAAACACTAATTAATGTTTATATGACATTTGAAATTGTATTTGTACTGTTGTCGTTATTAGGAATGGTAGCTGCTTTGGTCGCTGACAAAATGCGTCCGGGCATGATACTTTTTTCGGTAGTGGTCTTGTTTTTGTGTGCCGGTATTCTGACCCCGAAAGAAATGCTGGAAGGGTTCAGTAATAAGGGCATGATTACCGTTGCCCTACTGTTTCTGGTAAGTGAAGGTATCCGCCAATCGGGTACATTAGGGCAAGTGATAAAGAAATTGCTTCCACAGGGCAAGACGTCGGTGTTTAAAGCACAGTTGCGTATCTTACCTTCGGTGGCTTTCATTTCCGCTTTCCTGAATAATACTCCTGTTGTGGTTATCTTCGCCCCGATTATCAAACATTGGGCGAAATCGGTTAATCTCCCGGCAACAAAATTCCTGATTCCTCTTTCTTATGTGACTATTCTTGGTGGTATTTGTACGTTGATCGGTACTTCTACCAATCTGGTAGTGCACGGAATGATTTTAGAAGCCGGTTTTGAAGGTTTCTCCATGTTCGAACTGGGAAAGGTCGGCATTTTTATTGCTGTTGCCGGAATTGTTTATCTTTTCCTTTTCTCCAAACGACTTTTGCCGGATGCTCGTCCTGATACGGCTGTGCCGGATGAGGAAATGGAAGAGGGGGAGAAATTGCATCGGGTGGAAGCGGTGTTAGGGGCACGTTTCCCCGGTATCAATAAGAAGTTGAGTGATTTTAATTTCCAGCGTCATTATGGAGCGGAAGTAAAGGAGATCAAGACACGTAGCGGACAGCGGTTCGTAACTAATCTGAATGAAGTGGTGCTACGTGAAGGAGATACGCTTGTTGTAATGGCTGATGATACCTTTATTCCTACATGGGGGGAGTCTTCTGTGTTTGTGTTGCTGACAAACGGAAATGACCCTGATACCGCAGGAAAGAAAAAACGCTGGCTAGCTCTGATTTTATTGGTGCTGATGATTGTCGGTGCTACGATCGGTGAATTGCCGGTGACAAAAGAGATGTTTCCGGATATCAAACTGGATATGTTCTTTTTTGTGTCTATCACCACCATTGTTATGGCGTGGACGAATCTGTTTCCTGCCCGTAAATATACAAAATACATTTCGTGGGATATCTTGATTACGATTGCTTGTGCATTTGCAATCAGTAAGGCTATGGTGAATTCGGGAGTGGCTGATAGTGTTGCGAAGTTCATTATCGGGTTGAGCGATGATTACGGTCCGCACGTGTTGCTTGCCATGTTGTTTATCATCACGAACCTGTTTACGGAGTTGATTACGAATAATGCGGCGGCAGCATTGGCATTCCCATTGGCCCTGTCGATTGCAGCGCAGTTGGGAGTCAGTCCGACGCCTTTCTTTGTTGTGATCTGTATGGCTGCTTCAGCCAGTTTCTCTACACCTATCGGTTATCAGACTAATCTGATTGTGCAAGGTATCGGCAACTATAAATTTATGGACTTTGTTCGTATCGGTTTGCCGCTCAATATCATAACCTTTATAATCTCTGTTATTCTGATTCCGATGATCTGGAACTTTTAATAAAACGAATTTATAAATGGAAGAAAAGAATCATATATATCCTATATTTGACCGCATGATGACACGGCAGGACAAAGAGGAACTTTTGGGGCAACATAGTGTGATGATCTGGTTTACCGGATTGAGCGGATCGGGCAAAAGTACGATTGCTATCGCACTGGAGCGTGAACTTCATAAGCGAGGATTGCTTTGCCGTATCCTTGACGGGGATAATATTCGTAGTGGTATCAATAATAACCTCGGATTTTCCGAAACTGACCGGGTGGAGAATATCCGTCGCATAGCTGAGGTCTCAAAGCTCTTTTTGGATAGTGGCATTATTACAATTGCGGCATTCATCAGTCCTAATAACGATATCCGGGAAATGGCGGCAAATATTATCGGTAAGGATGACTTTCTGGAGATTTTTGTGAGTACCCCGTTGGAGGAGTGCGAGAAACGAGATGTGAAAGGGCTTTATGCCAAGGCACGTAAGGGGGAAATCCGGAATTTTACCGGAATTTCTGCACCGTTTGAGGTTCCCGAACATCCGGCATTGTCATTGGATACTTCCAAACTGACACTGGAAGAATCGGTGAATTGCTTGTTGGAGCTGGTTTTGCCCAAAGTAAAAAGAAGTGTTTAGTAGAAGAATAAAATCATTATTTTAGTAATGGAAGAATATAAATTAAGCCACTTGAAAGAACTCGAAGCCGAGTCTATTCATATCATCCGCGAAGTGGCGGCGGAATTTGAGAATCCGGTGATGCTTTATAGTATTGGAAAGGATTCTTCTGTAATGGTACGCTTGGCTGAAAAAGCGTTTTATCCGGGTAAAGTACCATTCCCGTTGATGCATATTGATTCGAAATGGAAATTCAAGGAGATGATTCAGTTCCGTGATGAGTATGCGAAGAAATATGGATGGAACCTGATCGTAGAAAGTAATATGGAGGCTTTTCATGCAGGGGTAGGACCTTTTACACATGGAAGTAAAGTGCATACGGACTTGATGAAAACACAGGCGTTGCTTCATGCACTGGATAAGTATAAGTTTGACGCTGCTTTTGGCGGTGCACGCCGTGATGAGGAAAAATCGCGTGCGAAAGAACGTATCTTCTCTTTCCGGGATAAGTTTCACCAGTGGGACCCGAAAAATCAACGTCCGGAATTGTGGGATATTTATAATGCCCGCGTACATAAAGGAGAAAGTATCCGTGTGTTCCCATTGAGCAACTGGACGGAATTGGATATATGGCAGTATATCCGTTTGGAGAATATTCCGATTGTTCCGTTATATTATGCGAAAGAACGTCCGGTGGTGCAAATGGATGGCAACCTGATAATGGCGGATGATGATCGTCTGCCGGAAAAATATCGCGACCGGATTGAAATGAAGATGGTTCGCTTCCGTACATTAGGTTGTTGGCCGCTGACGGGTGCTGTGGAAAGTGGTGCCGCTACGATTGAAGAAATCGTGGAGGAGATGATGACTACTACCAAGAGTGAACGGACGACTCGTGTGATTGACTTTGATCAGGACGCGAGTATGGAACAGAAGAAACGTGAAGGATACTTTTAATTGTAATTAGTGATGGCAGATAATAAATTAGATATAAAGGCTTTTCTGGATAAAGATGAACAGAAAGACTTGCTGAGGCTGTTGACAGCCGGTTCGGTGGATGATGGAAAATCGACATTGATCGGTCGCTTGCTGTTTGACAGCAAGAAATTGTATGAGGACCAGTTGGATGCGCTGGAACGCGACAGTAAACGTGTAGGAAATGCAGGTGAGCATATCGACTATGCATTGCTGCTCGATGGATTGAAGGCTGAACGCGAACAAGGTATTACAATTGATGTGGCTTATCGCTACTTCTCCACCAATGGACGTAAATTTATCATTGCGGACACTCCGGGACATGAGCAGTACACCCGTAATATGATTACCGGCGGCTCTACGGCAAATCTGGCAATTATTCTGGTGGATGCACGCACAGGAGTGATTACACAGACTCGCCGCCATACTTTCCTGGTGTCTTTACTGGGTATCAAACATGTGGTATTGGCGGTCAATAAAATGGACTTGGTGGATTTTTCGGAAGAGCGTTTCAATGAGATTGTTGCGGAGTATAAGAAATTTGTATCTCCACTGGGAATCCCTGATGTAAACTGTATTCCGCTTTCCGCATTGGACGGTGATAATGTAGTGGATAAGTCGGAGCGTACTCCGTGGTACAAGGGGACTTCTTTACTTGATTTCCTTGAAACTGTTCATATTGACAATGACCATAATTTGGAGGATTTTCGTTTCCCGGTGCAGTATGTGCTGCGTCCGAATTTGGATTTTAGAGGTTTTTGTGGTAAGGTGGCTTCGGGTATTGTTCGTAAGGGGGATACGGTAATGGCGTTGCCTTCAGGAAAGACGTCCAAAGTGAAGAGTATCGTGACTTATGACGGTGAGTTGGACTATGCTTTCCCTCCACAGTCGGTTACACTGACACTGGAAGATGAAATTGATGTATCCCGTGGTGAAATGCTGGTACATCCCGATAACTTGCCGATTGTTGACCGTAACTTTGAAGCAATGTTGGTATGGATGGATGAGGAGCCAATGGATATAAATAAATCGTTCTTTATCAAACAGACAACAAATCTGAGTCGTACGCGCATTGATACGATTAAGTATAAGGTGGATGTGAACACAATGGAACATCTGTCGCCGGACAATGGACAGTTGACAAAAGAGACTCTGCCTTTGCAATTGAATCAGATTGCCTGCGTGGTGCTGACAACCGCGAAAGAGTTGTTCTTTGATCCTTATAAGAAGAATAAATCATGTGGCTCATTTATCCTGATCGACCCGATTACCAACAATACTTCTGCGGTAGGTATGATTATCGATCGGGTGGAAATGAAGGATATGAGCAATACGGATGATATTCCTGTATTGGATCTGTCGAAGTTGGGAATCGCCCCCGAACATTATGAAGCAGTAGAAAAGGCGGTGAAAGAACTGGAACGCCAGGGTTTTGCCGTGAAAATAATAAAATAAGAAAGTATGGGATTACTCGAATTTAATAAACTTCCGATCAATACATTGGTAGGTGCCGACTGGAAAACTTTTAAAGCAATTACTGCCGGTCGTGAAATTGATGCAGCCTATAAGGGTAAGTACCGATTGACAAAGGCTGTATGCCGATTGCTTTCTCCATTGGCCTCATTGCAGGACAAACGTTATGAGAAGTTGTTGGCGAATCAACCGCTGGAGCATGATCCGGTGTTTATTTTGGGGCACTGGCGGAGCGGAACTACTTTTGTGCACAATGTATTCTCCTGTGATAAGCATTTTGGCTATAATACGACCTATCAGACCGTGTTTCCTCATTTGATGATGTGGGGACAGCCTTTCTTCAAGAAGAATATGAGTTGGCTGATGCCGGATAAACGTCCGACGGACAACATGGAGCTGGCAGTAGACCTGCCGCAGGAAGAAGAATTTGCACTGGCAAACATGATGCCTTATACTTATTATAATTTTTGGTTCTTGCCGAAATATCAACAGGAATATGCTGACAAGTATCTGTTGTTTGACAATATCTCGGATGCGGAGTTGAAGGTGTTTGAAGAAGTATTTACGAAGCTGATAAAGATTTCTTTGTGGAATACTCATGGCACGCAATTCCTTAGCAAGAATCCGCCTCATACCGGTAGAGTGAGGGAACTGGTGAAAATGTTCCCGAATGCTAAGTTTATTTATCTGATGCGCAATCCGTATACGGTATTTGAATCTACACGCAGTTTCTTTACAAATACGATCCAACCATTAAAATTGCAGGATATCGGAAATGAACAATTAGAGGAAAATATCCTTTCTATCTATGCGAAACTCTATCATAAATATGAATCGGACAAGCAGTTTATTCCTGAGGGTAATCTGAGGGAAGTGAAGTTTGAGGATTTCGAAGCCGATGCAATGGGAATGACGGAGGATATTTATAAGTCACTCTCTATTCCCGGATTTGCCGAAGCGCGTGGAGATATTGAAAAATATGTCGGCGGTAAGAAAGGATATAAAAAGAATAAATATAAATATGATGACCGGACAATTCGATTGGTAGAAGAAAACTGGGGTTTTGCTTTGAAACAATGGGATTATAATTTATAAAAGAAAGGAAAGGTATTAATGATTCAGAAAATCGTTCATCGCCTGGTGGTGACAACTTTTGTCGCATTTATTTCTTCCTTGTCTTTGCTGGCACAGCATAAAGTGGAAATGTTTCCTTTTGGAGATATGGACCAATGGGTAGACCGGCAGATAAAGGAATCGGGAATTATCGGAGGAAATACGAAGAATGTGTATGAGATTGCACCGACGGCTGTAATTCAAGGAGATCAGGTTTATAAAAACATGGGTGGTTCACCGTGGGGTACTTCGAATGTAATGGCAAAGGTAGCGGGAATTACAAAAACAAATACGTCTGTTTTCCCGGAAAAAAGGGGAGAAGGGTATTGTGCACGTCTGGATACACGCATGGAAAGTGTGAAAGTGTTGGGGCTTGTTAATATCACTGTGTTGGCGGCAGGTTCTATTTTTACAGGGACGGTGCATGAACCTATTAAGGGTACTAAGAATCCGCAGAAGATGTTGCAATGTGGCGTGCCGTTTACTAAAAAACCGGTGGCACTTCAATTTGATTATAAAGTGAAGATGTCGGACAGGGAGAATCGTATCCGTGCTACCGGTTTCAGTAAGATTACGGATGTGCCCGGAAAAGATTATCCGGCAGCTATTCTGTTTTTGCAAAAACGTTGGGAAGATGCGAACGGAAATGTTTATGCCAAACGGATAGGGACTATGGTGACTTATTATTATCATTCTACCGACTGGAAAAATAATGCTTCGTATGAGATTATGTATGGTGATATTACAGGGCGCCCTGAATATAAAGCGCATATGATGCGATTACAAGTTACCGAAAACTATACGGTAAACAGTAAAGGGGAAAGCGTTCCTATTCATGAAGTTGCCTGGGGAAATGAAGATGATGTGCCTACACATATATATATACAGTTTACGTCCAGTCATGGAGGAGCTTATATCGGTTCGCCGGGTAATTCATTATGGGTTGATAATGTGAAACTGGTTTATTAGATATAATATTAAAGAAATAAAATAGCTGGTGATGCAATTATCGCCGGCTATTTTTTTTTGTTTTAATTCTTTGGTAATAAATGCCTTTCGTCTTCTTTCGGAGTTATATAACACTTTTATCATTCCTTATTTTTTTGTGTGGGAATGATTTTTTACGCGTTTTTTTGCTTGTGTTATATTAAATATCTATATTTGCATTAAATTTCAAGAAAAGGAAGTTGCTTATTGTCTCTTTGTCAGGCATGAGATGTTTGGGAGTCGGTTGATTTCCTGTAAGACAAAATATAGAAATATATTATTTACTAAAATAAATTGAGATGAAAAAGGGTTTATTGTTTATTTTATTGGCAGCGGCCTCTGTATGTCTGCCTGCTCAGGAAAAAGAAAATGCAGCGAAGAGCTATACCGTAGAAACAAATCGCTTCGGTGCTAACTGGTTTATTAGTGGTGGTATTGGCGCACAAATGTATTTTGGCGACAATGACGGTAAAGCTGATTTCGGAAAACGTCTTGCTCCGGCACTTGATATTGCCGTAGGTAAGTGGTTTACTCCGGGAATCGGATTGCGTCTTGCATACAATGGTCTTCAAGCTAAGGGGGCAGCTCCTTCTGCTGACGCTAGGTATGCAAAAGGTGGTACATATTCTAACGGATATTACAAACAGAAATGGAATATGGCTAATTTCCATGGTGATGTTCTGTTCAACCTTTCTAACATGTTGTGCGGATACAATGAAGATCGTATTTATTCATTTATTCCTTATGTAGGAGCTGGTTTGGCTGTGTCATGGTCAGAACCTCGTGAGAAGAATTTGGGTATAAATGCCGGTTTGATCAACCGTTTCCGCTTGTCTCCTGCTTTAGACCTTAATGTAGAATTGCGTGGCCTTTTGATGAAAAATGCATTTGGTGGCGCTAGCAAAGAAGGAATGGGTGGCGTGACAGTAGGTGTTACTTATAAGTTCAAGAAACGCGGCTGGAATGCTGTTCCTACTGTACCAATGGTTCCGGAAAGCCAGTTGAATGACATGAGAGACAGAGTAAATGCTTTGAAAGGTGAAAACGAATCTCTGAAACGTGACTTGGTTGAAGCACGTAACAAGAAACCGGAAGTTATCGTTAAGAAAGAAGGCGGATTTGTTCCACGTCTTGTTGTTGTATTCAACATCGGAAAGAGCAATATCAGCAAGAGAGAATACATGAATATCGAAGCTATGGCTAAGGGTATCAAGGCTAATCCTGACAAGACATTTACTGTAACAGGATATGCTGACAAGGGTACTGGTTCTGCTGAATACAACATGAAGTTGAGTAAGAAGAGAGCTGAAGCTGTTCGCGACCTGATGGTTAACGAATTCGGAGTTCCTGCTTCTCAGTTGAAGGTTGACTACAAGGGTGGCGTAGGTAATATGTTCTATGATGACGCTAAACTGAGCCGTGTAGCTATTGTTGAAGAATAATATACATCTAAATAATAGAATAAAAGAGACGTTTCCTTTCATAGGAAGCGTCTTTTTTTGTATTTTTGTGCCCCATGAGCAGGATAGTAGCAATAGATTATGGAAGAAAGCGTACGGGGATAGCTGTCAGCGATACGATGCAGTTGATTGCCAATGGCCTGACAACAGTGCCGACGCATGAACTTCTGAATTTTATCGGTGATTATATCGCAAAAGAGCCGGTAGAACGGATCATTGTCGGTTTACCCAGGCAAATGAACAATGAGGTTTCGGAAAATATGAAAAACATAGAACCCTTTGTTCGTTCATTGAAAAAACGCTTCCCGGATATTCCGGTTGAATATGTGGATGAACGTTTCACATCGGTTCTGGCGCATCGCACAATGCAGGAAGCAGGGCTGAAGAAAAAAGATCGCCAGAATAAAGCGTTGGTGGATGAAATAAGTGCGACTATTATTTTGCAAACATATTTGGAGAGTAAACGTTTTTAGTAGAAGAACATAGAATAACTTAATTTTTAGTAGAGTATAAAAATATGATTTTACCTATTTATGTATATGGCCAGCCTGTATTGAGAAAGGTGGCAGAGGACATTACCCCGGATTATCCGAATCTGAAAGAATTGATAGCGAACATGTTTGAAACAATGGTGCATGCCGATGGCGTAGGATTGGCTGCTCCGCAGATCGGTTTGCCCATTCGTGTGGTTACGATTACATTGGACCCTCTTTCAGAAGATTATCCGGAATTTAAAGGTTTTAATAAAGCTTATATTAATCCTCATATTTTGGAAATAGGAGGTGAGGAAGTGAGTATGGAAGAAGGTTGCCTGAGTCTTCCCGGTATTCATGAGACCGTGAAAAGAGGAAATAAAATTCGTGTGAAATATATGGACGAGGATTTTGTGGAGCATGAAGAAGAAGTGGAAGGTTATCTGGCACGTGTGATGCAACATGAATTCGACCATTTGGACGGTAAAATGTTTATCGACCATATCTCTGCACTTCGTAAACAAATGATAAAAGGTAAATTGAATACGATGTTGAAAGGGAAAGCACGTAGTTCCTATAAGATGAAACAGGTGAAATAAAGATAAAAAACGTTTATATCCCTGTTAAGTAAGCGAAAAGCATTATTTTTGCTTCGTTTACAAGTATAAAATGTCGATGATAAAAAAAATACTAACAGTTTTAATGCTGTTCCCCATATTGGTGTGTGCTCAGATAAATACGGACCGGGTGATGACCATAGCCCGGAACGCTCTTTATTTTGAGGATTATGTACTTTCTATCCAGTACTTTAACCAGGTGATTAATGCTAAGCCTTATCTGTATGAACCTTATTTCTTCAGAGCACTGGCCAAGCTGAATCTGGAAGATTTTCAGGGAGCGGAAGCGGATTGTGACGCGGCTATTCAACGTAATCCGTTTGTGGTTGGTGCTTATCAGATTCGTGGTCTGGCGAGAATCCGGCAGAGTAAATTTGACGGTGCTATTGAAGACTATCAGAAAGCGCTGCATTATGATCCGGAGAACATTACTTTGTGGCATAATCTGACATTATCACATATTCAGAAGAAAGATTATAATTCGGCAAAAGAAGATTTGGAGAATTTGCTGAAAGTATCTCCGCGCTATACTCGCGCTTACCTGATGAGAGGAGAGGTCTCTTTACAGCAAAAAGACACTATTGCCGCATTGAATGATTTCAATAAAGCTCTTGAACTGGATAAATACGATCCGGACGCATGGGCAGCAAGAGCGATTGTCAAGTTGCAACAGTCAAAATACGGGGAAGCGGAATCTGATTTCGATCGTGCTATTCATTTGAGTGCTAAGAATGCCGGGAATTATATTAATCGCGCATTGGCCAGATTTCATCAGAATAACCTGAGGGGAGCCATGAGTGATTATGACTTGGCATTGGATATTGATCCGAACAATTTTATCGGGCACTATAACCGTGGTTTGTTGCGTGCAAGGGTAGGAGATGATAACCGTGCTATTGAAGATTTCGACTTTGTTATAAAAATGGAGCCGGATAATATGATGGCAATCTTTAATCGTGGTCTGCTTCGTGCACAGACGGGAGATTATCGTGGAGCTATACAGGATTATTCAACTGTTATCAACCAACACCCGAATTTCCTTGCCGGATATTATCAGCGTGCTGAAGCCCGAAAGAAAATAGGGGACCGGAAGGGTGCTGAACAGGATGAATTTAAACTCTTGAAGGCTCAACTGGATAAACAGAACGGAGTGACGAATAAAGATGTAGCCCAAAACCAGAATCCGGATCAGGACAGTGAAGGGGATGATAAAGATAGAACCCGTAAGAAATCAGATAAGAATATGAATAACTATCGGAAGATAGTGATAGCTGATGATTCTGAAGCTGAACAGCGCTATACAAGTGATTATCGTGGACGTGTGCAGGATAAGAATGTGAATATTACACTGGAGCCTATGTTCGCTTTGACTTATTATGAGAAGATGAGTGATGTGAAACGGTCGGTGAATTTCCACAAATATGTGGAAGAACTGAATCGCTCGGGTGTACTTCCAAAGCGTCTTCGTATTACGAATATGGAAGCTCCGTTGACAGAAGAACAAGTGAAATTCCATTTTGCTTTGATTGATACGCATACATCAGCTATCGTGGATGATGAGAAGAATGCTTCAAAACGTTTTGCCCGTGCAATTGATTTTTATTTGGTACAGGATTTCTCAAGTGCAGTTTCCGATTTGACACAGACAATCTTGTTGGACGGTGATTTCTTCCCTGCATATTTTATGCGTGCGCTTATCCGTTGCAAGCAGTTGGAATATCAGAAGGCTGAACAAACTGCCGAGACAGATGTTCCTGGTGATAATGCACGTAAAGAGATAACTGCGGTAGATTATGAGGTGGTAAGAAAAGATTTGGATAAGGTGATTAATCTTGCTCCGGATTTTGTTTATGCATATTATAATCGTGCCAATGTGTCTGCCATGCTGAAGGATTATCGGTCGGCTATTGCAGATTATAATAAGGCTATTGAACTGAATCCTGATTTTGCTGACGCTTATTTCAACCGCGGACTTACTCATATCTTCTTGGGTAATAATAAACTGGGTATTTCTGATTTGAGCAAAGCCGGAGAATTGGGTATCGTTTCCGCTTATAATGTAATCAAACGTTTTACAGATCAAACGGAATAACATTTTTTTGATAAAAAATAGAAAACTCAAAAGATTTAGTTACTTTTGCGTTCAAATTGTGAAAATATAACATAATCATATTATGATAAAGATAACATTTCCCGATGGCTCTGTTCGTGAGTACAACGAAGGAGTAAACGGTTTACAGATTGCTGAAAGTATCAGCTCGCGCTTGGCACAGGATGTACTGGCATGTGGCGTGAACGGCGAGACTTATGATTTAGGACGTCCTATTAATGAAGATGCTGATTTTGTACTTTATAAATGGGATGATGAAGAAGGTAAACATGCATTCTGGCACACAAGTGCTCACTTGTTGGCCGAAGCATTACAGGAACTTTATCCGGGCATCCAGTTCGGTATCGGACCGGCTATCGAAAATGGATTCTACTATGATGTGGATCCTGGAGAAGCGGTGATTAAGGAAAGCGATCTTCCTGCTATTGAAGCTAAAATGTTAGAACTGTCTGCAAAGAAAGAGGCGGTTGTTAGAAAAAGCATTGCAAAAACGGATGCTTTGAAAATGTTTGGCGACCGTGGCGAAACATATAAATGTGAATTGATTTCCGAATTGGAAGACGGTCATATTACTACTTATACACAAGGTACATTTACTGACCTTTGCCGTGGCCCTCACTTGATGACGACTGCTCCGATTAAGGCTATCAAGTTGACTTCGGTAGCGGGTGCTTATTGGCGTGGACATGAAGACCGTAAGATGCTGACTCGTATTTATGGCATCACATTCCCGAAAAAGAAAATGCTGGATGAGTATCTGGCATTACTGGAAGAAGCCAAGAAACGCGACCACCGTAAGATTGGTAAGGAAATGCAATTGTTCATGTTCTCTGAAACGGTAGGTAAGGGGCTCCCGATGTGGCTCCCGAAGGGTACTGCATTGCGTTTGCGTCTGCAAGATTTCTTACGTCGCATTCAGACTCGTTATGACTATCAGGAAGTAATAACTCCACCGATTGGTAATAAGCTATTGTATGTGACATCCGGCCACTATGCTAAATATGGTAAGGATGCATTCCAGCCTATTCATACTCCGGAAGAAGGTGAGGAATATTTCCTGAAACCGATGAACTGCCCGCATCACTGCGAGATTTATAAGAACTTCCCGCGCTCTTACAAGGATCTTCCGTTGCGTATTGCTGAATTTGGTACTGTTTGCCGTTATGAGCAGAGTGGTGAGTTGCATGGATTGACTCGTGTGCGTAGTTTTACACAGGATGATGCGCATATTTTCTGCCGTCCGGACCAGGTGAAAGATGAATTCCTCCGTGTGATGGATATTATCTCTATTGTATTCCGTTCTATGAACTTCCAGAATTTTGAAGCTCAGATATCACTGCGTGATAAAGTGAACCGTGAGAAATATATCGGTAGCGATGATAATTGGGAGAAGGCGGAACAAGCTATTATTGAAGCTTGTGAAGAAAAAGGATTACCTGCCAAGATTGAATATGGTGAAGCTGCTTTCTATGGCCCTAAGCTCGACTTTATGGTAAAAGATGCGATTGGGCGTCGTTGGCAGTTAGGGACTATTCAGGTAGATTATAACTTGCCGGAACGCTTCGAACTGGAATATATGGGTTCTGATAACCAGAAGCACCGTCCGGTTATGATTCATCGCGCTCCGTTTGGCTCTATGGAACGTTTCGTTGCTGTATTGATTGAGCATACTGCCGGTAAGTTCCCGTTGTGGCTGACTCCTGAACAGGTAGTTATTCTGCCGATTAGTGAAAAGTTCAACGATTATGCAGAGCAGGTAAAGATGTATTTGAAAACACACGAGATTCGCGCGATTGTAGATGATCGTAATGAGAAAATCGGGCGTAAGATCCGTGATAATGAGATGAAACGCATCCCTTATATGCTGATTGTAGGCGAAAAAGAAGCAGAAAACGGAGAAGTTTCTGTTCGTAGACAGGGCGAAGGTGACAAGGGAACCATGAAATTTGAAGAATTTGCTAAAATTTTGAACGAAGAAGTTCAGAATATGATAAATAAATGGTAACTTTGCAGCCGTTTCATGATAAATATTTAGTAGAACAATAAAAAGATCAAACTAGGAAGTAAACGTTTTTAATGAAGAATGACACTCTAAAAGGGCAATACAGAATCAACGAACAGATTCGTGCCAAAGAAGTCCGCATTGTGGGCGACGATATTGAACCAAAAGTATATCCTATCTTTCAGGCCTTGAAACTGGCTGAAGAGAAAGAGTTGGATTTAGTGGAAATTTCTCCTAATGCTCAACCCCCTGTTTGTCGTGTTATTGATTATTCTAAATTTCTTTATCAGTTAAAGAAACGTCAGAAGGAACAGAAAGCGAAGCAGGTGAAGGTCAATGTAAAGGAAATCCGTTTCGGACCTCAGACAGATGACCATGATTATAACTTCAAGTTGAAGCATGCCAAGGGATTTTTGGAAGACGGAGATAAGGTAAAAGCATACGTGTTCTTTAAGGGCCGTTCTATTCTTTTTAAGGAACAAGGTGAAGTTTTGCTACTTCGTTTTGCCAATGACTTGGAAGATTATGCGAAAGTAGATCAAATGCCGGTACTCGAAGGAAAGCGTATGACTATTCAGCTTTCACCGAAAAAGAAAGAAGCTCCGAAAAAGCCTGTTGTTGCGAAACCTGCTGCTCCTGCACAGAAAGCGGAAATGCCGAAAACGGACGCGGAATAAGAAAAGGTGCGTAACGCGCAGGTATAGTGCGTTACCATTATATATTTAATAATTTAAAAACAAGTAAGATGCCAAAGATGAAGACTAACTCCGGTTCTAAAAAAAGGTTTACCCTTACCGGAACAGGTAAAATCAAAAGAAAGCACGCTTTTCACAGTCACATTTTGACTAAGAAAACCAAAAAGAGAAAAAGAAATCTGTGCTACTCTACAACTGTTGATACAACAAATGTAAGCCAGGTTAAGGAACTCTTAGCAATGAAGTAATCAAAAGCGTACAACGTATTATTAAAGTATTAACCGAATGCATTAGCTTGAAGTTCGCTGCGTGAAGTAGCGGCGCTAACATTCAAAAACAGTAAAACTATGCCAAGATCAGTAAATCATGTTGCTTCAAAAGCAAGAAGAAAGAAAATTTTGAAATTGACCAGAGGTTACTTTGGTGCAAGAAAGAATGTATGGACCGTAGCTAAAAACACTTGGGAAAAGGGTTTGACTTACGCGTTCCGTGACCGTAGAAATAAGAAAAGAAACTTCCGCGCTCTTTGGATACAACGTATCAACGCTGCTGCACGTCTTGAAGGAATGTCTTATTCTAAATTGATGGGCGGTCTGCACAAAGCCGGTATCGAAATAAACCGTAAGGTTTTGGCTGATTTAGCGATGAATCACCCGGAAGCTTTCAAAGCTGTAGTTGCAAAAGCAAAAGCTGCTTAAGTTTCAACAGTTTATGATTTACAAAATGTCAGTTACTTAACCGGTAACTAACATTTTTCTTTTGTTAGGCAGATAAAAGGGAATGAAAAAAATGTTAGTAGGCAAACAAAATCCTTTTTTTTCTTGCTATTCTCCGGGATTCTTATTATATTTGTGATACAAAAATATTAGCCGTATCGACTGGATCGGGAAACTCTTCAAATTAATCTGATATACCGAGAAAGCTTCGATCTTCAATGGCGGGCCACATCCTTCGGGACAGCTTTAAGCCGGTGGATTACAAAGGGGACGGGCACTCAAATCTTGTTCTATCAGAGTTTCATCACATCGTCGGTACGGCTTTTTTATATACTCTCCTATGATATTTTATTTCTCCGGTACAGGTAACTCTGAATGGATTGCAAATCAGCTCTCTAAAGGACAAAATGAAGATTTGGTCTTTATCCCTGAGGCGTTGAAAAATGAGGCGCTGGAGTTCGATTTGCAGAAAGATGAAAAGATTGGTTTTGTGTTTCCGATTTACTCATGGGCTCCTCCTGAAATTGTACTGCGCTTTATCAATCGAATTTCTTTGAAAGAATACCAGAATCAGTATTTGTTTTTTGTTTGTTCTTGTGGGGATGATACGGGACTTACTCAACAAGTGTTGGTGAAAGCGTTGAATGATAAGGGGTGGCTGTGTCATGCCGGTTTTTCTGTTACTATGCCCAATAATTATGTGTTGCTTCCCGGTTTTGATGTGGATACTAAGGAGTTGGAGAGGATTAAGTTGGCAAATGCAGTTCCACGGCTTACTGAAATAAATGCATTGATAAGCAGGAGAGAGAAGATTTTTTCTTGTCACGAAGGAAGCCTGCCTTTTCTAAAAACGAGAATTATAAATCCTTTGTTTAATCGTTTTCAAATGTCTCCTAAACATTTTTATGCAACAGATAGTTGTATCTCATGTAAGCGTTGCGAGAAGGTTTGTCCGGTAGATAATGTGAAACTTCGGGAGGGGAGACCTGTTTGGGGAAAGAATTGCACCTCTTGCTTGGCGTGTTATCACGTTTGCCCTCAGCAAGCGGTGCAATATGGGAAAAGAACGAGAAACAAAGGGCAATATTTCAACCCTGATAAATCTATTCGTCTTTGATTTTAATGCAACAGTTTGACAAGTCCTCGATGATAGCTAGGCTTTCTACTCTAACGCCTTGTTCTTCCAGTACTTTACGGCCGTTTTGAAAGGCTTTTTCGATAATAAAGCCCATTCCTACTAGATTTGCTCCGGATTGTTTGATGAGGTCGAGAATACCCAATGCAGCGTTCCCGTATGCGAGGAAGTCATCTACGAAGAGAACATTGTCATCGGGAGTGAGAAAATCAGAACTGATAACGACTTCATAATCACGGTCTTTAGTGAATGAATGTACAATTGTGCTTAATGCATTCTGGATTGTTTTGGGTGATTTCTTCTTGGCAAACACGACTGGCAAGTCCATTAGATAACCTGTCATAATAGCCGGGGCGATACCGCTGGCTTCAATTGTCATGATTTTATTTACGTTTGTAGCTGCAAAACGGCGGACAAACTCAACCCCGATTGATTTCATCAGGACGGGGTCCATTTGATGATTGATGAAACCGTCTACTTTAAGGATACCTCCTTCGTAGCATTTTCCGTCTTGCAGGATTCTTTTTTTAAGTAATTGCATACTATATATGATGTTAATTAATAATGTGCTAATATTCCATTCCGCATGATAAAGAAAGCGGTAGTGGTATATTAGCACATATACAGTTTAAATAGTTACTTATTGTCTCTTAAGTCTTTCACCCGGACGGCTTTTCCTTCACTTTGCGGAAGGGAGCCCTTTTTCACTAGTTTCACTTTGGGCGTCACTAGTATTTCGTCTTTCAACTGACGGGTAATATCCTTGCGGATTTTTTCCAGTTCTATATAGTTATCTGTCGAAAGATCACTTAGTTCAACTTCGACAATCATTTCATCCTGATTGTTTACGGTTTCGAGCGTAATCAGATAATTGCTACCTAATTCGGGGAACCGTACCAGAATTCTCTCGACTTGCATCGGGAAGATATTAACTCCCTTAATGATAAACATATCGTCACTACGTCCTTTGATACGGTCGATACGAATGTGTGTACGGCCGCACGGACACTTGCCGGGAAGAATCCGCGTTAAATCCCGTGTGCGATAGCGAATTAATGGCATCATCTCACGATCAAGGGTTGTAAGTACCAGTTCGCCGATTTCTCCTTCAGGGACAGGCTCGCAGGTTTCGGGGTCAATGATTTCTACCAGGTAGCAATCTTCCCAAAAGTGCATTCCGTTTTGTTCTTGGCATTCGAAAGCGACACCGGGACCGTTCATCTCTGTCATGCCGAAACTATTGTATGCTTTCACACCTAACATTCGTTCTATTTTACGACGCTGTTCATCAGTGTGGGGTTCGGCGCCGATAACGAGTGTTTTCAATGTTGTTCCCTTGGGGTCGAGTCCTTCTTCTTGAAAGACTTCAGCCAGGCGGATTGCATAGCTGGGGATTGCATGCAGGGCAGTAGTCTTGAAGTCGTTGATGAACTTGATCTGGCGTTTGCTATTTCCGGCTGCCGCAGGGACTGTTAGACATCCGAGTCGTTCGGCGCCATATTGGAAACCTAGTCCGCCTGTGAACATACCATATCCTGAACTGTTCTGGAAGACATCTGTTTTACGAATTCCTACGGTATATAGACAGCGGGCTACCAAATTAGCCCACGAATCAAGATCGTGCTGTGAATGAACAATGACGGTTGGATTTCCGGTTGTACCACTGGAAGAGTGGATACGTACACCGTCATTCTGCATATCACCGGCTACTAACCCAAAAGGATAGTTAGCGCGCATATCTGCTTTTGTAGTAAAAGGAATTTTACGGATATCATCCAAGGACTGTATATTGTCAGCAGTAATGTTATGCTTGCTAAAAACTTCCTTATAATAAGGTGCGTTAGCGGCTATGTTGATTGTTTTCTTGAGCCGTTGAAGTTGCAGTTCCTGCAACTTCTCGCGGCTCATGGTTTCTATTTCTTCTTCCCAATACTGTGTATTCATGGTAGTGACAATTATTACATTAGTTTTTCTGCAATTTCCTTGCCGGCAGCCAATGCTTTAAGATTCATTTCTACAATTGCTTCTCCTTTGCGCAGAAAGATTTCACGAATGCTGTCTTGCACTTTCTCGTAATCAATGCCGAGGAATGGAATTGTTGCTCCCAGTAAGACAATGTTGGCAACGCGGGCGGAACCTACTTCTTTGGCTACTTTGTCAACGTTCAACACAATCTTATGTGGCAGTTTGTTGATTTCTGCCATTACTTTATCTTCCTCCGGATAATTGGGAATGTTGACAAACGGAGTTTCATTGGTAACCAACCAGCCTTCGGGGCTGAGATAGGGGAGATAACGCAACCCTTCCATTGGCTCCAGTGAAATGATGAGATCACATTTTCCGGAAGGAATTAAATCCGAAGCAATCGGTTGGTCGCTAATACGGAGATTGGATTGAACATCTCCACCGCGCTGACTCATTCCGTGTACTTCTGCCTGTTTCATGTACAGACCCTCTTTTAAGGCGGCCTTGCCGATTACTGTGGCGATAGACAGAATACCCTGTCCACCTACTCCTGATAATATAATATCTTTTTTCATGGCTTACTTACTTCTTTTTTTGCGTGCTAATGTCTGGATACACTCTCTACGTGGAATAATGACGGATACACCACGATATTCGATTTCTTCACGTATGATACGTTTCATTTCTTCATAATTCTTTTTCAATGGAACCACTACACGGATATGAGCCGGATCTACTCCGAGACCTGCACATATCGCTTCGATACGTCCGGTTCCGGCGGAATCCTGGCCGCCTGTCATAGCGGTTGTTTCATTGTCAGAGATGATAATCGTGACATTGGCATTTTCATTCACGCAGTCCAATAATCCCGTCATTCCTGAATGAGTGAATGTAGAGTCTCCGATTACAGCTACAGCCGGATAGAGTCCTCCGTCGGCAGCACCTTTCGCCATAGTAATGGATGCCCCCATGTCTACACATGAATTAATCGCATTGAATGGTGCATTAGCCCCTAATGTATAGCAGCCGATATCGCTGAATACTTTGTGAGACGGGTATTCTTCTTTGAGAACTTCGGTTAATGTGATGTACATATCACGATGTCCGCAACCTTCGCAAAGTGCGGGCGGGCGCATTTCTACAACAGAAGGAATGCCGAATTCTGATTTATTTTCTTTTCCTACTGCACGTGCTACGGAGTCAGGATTCAGTTCTCCGTCCTGAGACAATGTGCCGTCCAAGCGTCCTTTTACTTTAATTCCAATACCCAGATAACCTTTCAACTGTTTTTCTACAAACGGCTGTCCGTCTTCCAGAACAAGAATCTCGTCGCAAGATTCAACCAACTGAAGGATTTGTTTTTTAGGTAATGGGTACTGACCAATTTTAAGTACAGGGTACTCACAGCCTTCAGGATAATTCTCCATTAAGTAATTGTAACCGATGCCACAGGCGATGATTCCTAATTTCTTGTTAGGGCCGTCTGTGTATTTATTGTAAGGTGATTCTTCGGAAGCTTTGATGAATTCATCCTGGCGTGCGAGCAGAACTTTATAACGTTTGCGTGCGTTTCCCGGTAATAAGATAAATTGACGGGGATCGTCACTGAAAGATATACCGTTCTGTGGTTTTTGTTCTTTGCGCTCTACTCCGGAGCGAGAGTGCGCCAAGCGGGTTACCATACGCATTAAAACCGGTTCGCCTAGTTTTTCTGAAAATTCAAATCCGTCATATACCATATCGTATGCTTCCTGCTGGTTGCTGGGCTCATACATCGGTATAAGGGAGAAGTCCCCATAAAAACGGCTATCTTGTTCGTTCTGAGAAGAATGCATGCTTGGGTCGTCGGCTGCTACTACAATCAGTCCGCCTTTCACGCCTGTAATAGCAGAGTTGACAAAACAGTCGGCAGCTACGTTCATACCTACGTGCTTCATACAAACTAATGCCCGTTTACCAACGAAAGACATACCCAACGCAGCTTCCATAGCTGTTTTTTCATTGGTACACCAACGGTTGTGTATATTCTGTTCGGTCGTTATAGGGGCCATTTGAATATATTCCGTAATCTCAGTTGAAGGAGTACCGGGGTAGGCGTAAACACCTGAAAGTCCGGCATCCAGTGCAGCTTGTGCAATGGCTTCGTCGCCAAGTAAGAGTTGCTTGCTCATATATTTCTTTTATTAGTGTTGATCACAGTTTGTTATTATATCGCGCAAAGATAGCCTTTTCAGTTCGTTTTATCACAGAATTACTTGAAAATCTTTCTTTCATTCAGTGCTTTCCAGTATTTTCTTGCATTTGCTATGTGGTCGGCATAATTGGAGGCAAAATTATGAGTTCCTGAGAAATCTTCTTTCGCGCACATATATATATAGTTATGTTTTGTATAGTTTAATACGCTGTCTATTCCTTTTTTAGTAGGAATGCGGATGGGACCGGGGGGTAATCCGGTATTTGTATAAGTATTATACGGTGAATTTACTTTAAGATTCTCGTTAGTGATACGTCTTAAGGCGAAATCTTGCAAGGCGAATTTTATGGTAGGATCTGCCTGTAGAGGCATATCTTTTTGTAAACGGTTGATATAGAGACCTGCTACCAACGGTTTTTCTTCATTATTATTGGTCTCTTCTTCTACGATTGAAGCGAGTGTGCAGACTTCTTCCGGAGTCATTCCGATTGCCGTAGCCCGAGCTAGCCGTTCGTTATTCCAGAAGCGTTCATGCTCTTTTTGCATGCGCTGAAAAAAATCGTCTACGCTCATATCCCAATATACCTGGTAAGTTTCCGGAATAAAAAGACATGGAATCGTTTTACTGTCATATCCCAATTTGGACTGAAAGGTAGAGTCGAATAGTTGACGAGCTATTTCGATAGAATCTATCATAAGCTGTTTACCTATACTCCGTGCAAGGCGGTCTATAGTCCGTACACTTCCAATAGTGAGATTCATAGGCTCTTGATAGCCTCTGGAGAAACGGCTATACACATGGTATACATTGTCATTCGGGCGAATAGCATAGCGTCCGGTATGTATATTCTGATTGAAATTCTTGTATTTAGACATCCAATAGAAGCCGGTGAAGTTCTTTATATGTCCTGAACGTTTTATTTTATTAAATATGGAGTCGGCCGTGTCGTCCCGATCTACATAAATATACACGGTTCTGGAGGGGTGGAACTGAGGAGCAAACAGATAGTAATAAACAGTGCCTCCTGCAATGGCGCATAGGAAAATGGCTCCGACCAGAATTGTCAATAAAATCTTTCTTTTCTTCATCTTATGAGACGTTATTTTTTTGCTGTGCCAAAGATAGGAAGAATTTGGATAGGAGTGATTTCTTTCTGTGATGAATCGCTGAAAAGGAATAGAATTTATTTAGTTTTTCTTTATATTTAAAGAGCCGGATCGGCAGATTGTTTTGGTTGAATTGCAATTTCTTATTAGTGCCACATGTGGAACTAATAAGAAAAGATATATGGGTTACTTGCTGTTTACCAAACAGATAGTTAATTCGGCCACTGGTGATAATTGGCTTCGGCTTCTATTTTGTTTTCAATTTCATCAGGTAGAGTTGCAAAGAAATCCATGTGTGTAAGTCGTTCGATACTGTCTATGGTAACTACATATGAGTGAAGAGGATCTGTTGCTTGTTCATTATTGAATAAGAAACCAATGGCTCGCATGGGTTTGACAAAAGGAGAGAGGACTACTTTGAAAAACTGTTGGGGTACTGCAACTTTATTTTTTCCGATTGTTTTCGATTCTCTTTCTATGATAGGTCCGCAAATAACGATGACAGCGCTGTCTGCAATAGCCCAGTCCCGGATCTTTTCTTCCAAATTTTTCCAGCCTCTTCTATTTAATTGCGGATGTTGTGGGCACATATTGCTAAAATAGAACGACTCTTTCATCGCTTTCGGACTCCATTTCATATCTGCAGCCGGTGCCATGTGTCCTTTATCATATCCTGAACGTGTATAATCCGCATTTGTTGCAATAGTCCCTATTGCTAATGGATCGGCAATGAAACGGTTACTTCTTTTTTCTTTTCCTTTGGTTTCTTGTCGGGTAAGTTCATAGGATACCCAATTCGGAAGTTTTAAATCTTTATTATAAGAAACGGTATATCCTGTATGTCGAATGATTTGCTCTTGTTTGGGAGCTAATGAGACAGGGATCTCCAAATTTCTGCCGGAAGGAATTTGAGAAGATGTATTAACTTGTGGTTCGTTGCTTTTTTGCGTTTGGGTATTAAACTGTTGGCAATACAAATAGACACCATAAAGAACAGGTATAAGTATAACAATAGTGATAATACATCCTAATTTATAATTAGAACGTGATTTCTTTTTGAATAATTTCCTGTTTTGATTTCGTTTCATCAGATGCAGTTCAATATTATGAAAAAAGCGTTAACTATGATGATAGTTAACGCTTTATTATCAAGAGCCGCTAGCCAGACTTGAACTGGCGACCTACGCGTTACGAATGCGTTGCTCTACCAACTGAGCTATAGCGGCGGTTTGTCTCTCGTTTACGGCGTGCAAAATTACAGCTTTATTTGAGAAAACAAAAAGAATCCGACAATTTTTTAGCCTTAAATTTTAAATCTCTCAGATTAGCCTTTATTGTAGAGCTTGAAACAATAATTTAACTTTCAAACATTCTACTGCGTGCCAGCATACAGGCTCCGACAATACCGGCTTTGTCTTTTAATTTGGAGGTCATAATAGCTGAATCCTTATTTACCAGGTTGAGCGAGTATTTACGTACTGCTGTTTTGATAGGCTGGGTAATATAGTCGCCTGTCAGTGATAAGGTTCCGCCTATTATAACTAGTTCCGGATTAAAGATATTAATTAATCCGGCAATCTGTTTTCCTAGTTTTTGGCCTATTTCTTCTACGATTTCAATACAAAGCAGATCTTCTTTATTTACAGAAGCGATAATTTCATCTAAAGTCAAAACATTGTCTTTTGACAAAATCCTGTTGGATAAAATTGAACTTTCTCCGTTCTGGATACGTTCTATTAATATTCGATGAAGAGCAGAGCCTGATGCTTCAGTCTCCAGACAACCTTTTTTCCCACAATGGCAGATGATTTCATTATCGAAAACATTTGTGTGCCCGAATTCTCCGGAAAATCCCGATTTGCCGGTATATATTTTCCCGTCAATAATAATGCCGATACCCAGCCCCCAGCTGACATTTACAAAAATAATATCTTTTTCTCCTTTTACGCACCCTTTCATATATTCTCCGTATGTCATGGCGCGTGTATCATTGTCAATTGTTACTCGAAATCCGATTTTTTCAGTCAACACCTCCGCCAGCGGTCTTTCTTCGAAATTAAACTGGCTGAAACTATATCCGGATTCCGGATTGACTCTGCCGGAAACATTTATATTGATATTTAATATTTTATCATTATCAATATCTACTTTCTTTATAAATTGCAAGATAAGTTTACATAATTCTTCAAGTGCTTCCGACGTATTTTCTGATTTGAAAGGGATATTCATCTTTAACTCTACCATATCACCTTTAAAGTTGATCAGGCCTATGTTAATTGCAAATTTCTTGATATCTACTCCAATGAAGTATCCTGATTCGGGATTTAGGCCGTATAAGCTAGGATAGCGCCCTCCACTCGTTTCCAGTTTGCCGTAATCATTTATATAGCCCTCCTCACACATTTCACTAATGAATTTTGTGACAGTTGGGACACTAAGATCTAGCTCCTTGGCTAAATCCGTAATAGTTGAACTACCATTATATATATAATGTGTGATAATCTTCTTCTTAAGAAGAGCGTTTTTAGTCCCTACTTCTATTTCTTTCAGTAAATGTTGTTTCATCTTAGTTCTTCTTTATTCTTTCTCGCAAAGATAATAAATTTATTTATTAATGGAGATTTCTTGTCTTTGAATTTATTATATTCTCAATTTCTGATATTTTTTCGTCGGAAATAATAATAAAGGGCTTTTGAGTGTCAGGTTTAATATAATAAATATTTTTATTAATAATAAACCGAATATTAAATATAAGACTTATATTTGTGCGATTATTGTTTAATTATAAATGAAAGGAAAAATATGATTGTATCTAATCTGCAAAATAGTCAGCGGATTGAAGGACTTCACCCTTTGTTTAAGTCTTTGTTTGACTATGTGAAAACACATGATTTGCTTCATGCCGATTTGGGGCGTATTGAGGTTGATGGTGATCATCTATTTATTAATAATGTGAATCCGGAGTGCGTAACTTCTGATCAGCAGGTTTTAGAATTGCATCATGACTATATTGATGTACATATCTTGTTGGAGGGTGAGGAAATGATTGGTTGGAAAGCTTTAGAAGATTTGCAAAACGAGACTAAGGCATATTCAAAAGAAGAAGATTGTGCTCTGTATTCAGATCGTCCTACTACCTATGTTAGTTTGCTTCCGGGACAGTTTGTGATTGTATATCCGGAAGATCCTCATGCACCGGTTATTGGTAGTGGTAAAATACGTAAACTGATAGCCAAAGTGAAGCTCTGAATTATTGTTGTTTTTATATGGAAAAGGTAGTGTCGTCCATAGCAGAAGGCACTACCTTTTTCATGCATAAAGTGTTATAGACTCTAGTCCATTTAGTAATCCTCGAATATATAATAAAATATTTAATTAAATATTTGGCTTATAATAAAAATAGTATTATGTTTGCAATAATTTAATGCGAGTGAAACATAAAAATTGCTTTATATGAAAAACAAAAGTATTTATCCTTGGGTAGTAGTCGGTTTATTGTGGATAGTGGCACTTCTTAATTATATGGACCGCCAAATGCTTTCTACTATGCAAGAAGCTATGAAAGTAGATATTGTAGAACTGAATAAAGCAGAAGCTTTTGGGGCTTTAATGGCTATATTTTTGTGGATCTATGGTTTTATGAGTCCCGTTGCCGGGATTATAGCGGATAGGGTAAATCGTAAGTGGCTAGTTGTCGGTAGTCTTTTTGTTTGGTCCGCTGTCACTTTCTTGATGGGGTATGCCCATGATTTTCATGAACTTTATTGGCTGCGTGCTATAATGGGAGTCAGTGAAGCATTGTATATTCCTTCGGCTTTGTCGTTAATTGCTGACTGGCACGAAGGGAAGTCACGTTCTTTGGCGGTGGGAGTACACATGACCGGTTTATATGTAGGGCAGGCTATTGGTGGTTTTGGAGCTACGGCTGCTGCGGCTTTCTCCTGGCAGGCTACTTTTCATTGGTTTGGTATCGTGGGGATTGTCTATTCTTTGGTACTCATATTATTTTTGAAAGAAAATCCTATTCATAATGTTTCTAGCAAGAAAATAGATAATGTTCCTGGAGAAAAGAAACCTTCCATAATAAGTGGGCTTTCCTTACTGTTTACTAACTGGGCATTTTGGATTATTCTTTTCTATTTTGCTGCTCCCAGTCTTCCGGGGTGGGCAACAAAGAATTGGCTTCCGACCTTATTTGCAGATAGTTTGAATATTCCGATGTCCGAAGCCGGCCCGATATCTACCATAACGATTGCAGTTTCTTCTTTTATCGGCGTTATTTTAGGTGGCATTTTGTCAGACCGTTGGGTACAAAAAAATATTCGTGGACGGGTCTATACCGGAGCTATCGGTTTGGGAATGACTATACCGGCTTTACTTCTGCTGGGTTTTGGACATAGTTTTGTTAGCGTGATTGGTGCAGGCTTACTCTTCGGAATTGGCTTTGGAATATTTGACGCTAATAATATGCCTATTTTATGTCAGTTTGTATCGGCGAAACATCGTGCAACGGCTTATGGCATTATGAATATGACCGGCGTGTTTGCCGGAGCTGCTGTGACAGAAGTGTTAGGGAAATGGACGGATGGAGGAAGCTTGGGACAGGGATTTGCAATGTTGAGCATTGTAGTGGCTGTGGCATTGGTACTTCAAATCTATTTCTTAAGGCCGAAGACAGATAATATGGTAGATTAAGAGTATATATAACTTTATAAAAAATAAAATAATGGAACGAATTAAAGGACTTATTGACGCACCGTTTACTCCTTTTTATGAGAATGGTGAGGTGAATTTAGAACCAATTGAAGCATATGCTAAGATGCTGGTAAAGAATGGACTGCAAGGAGTGTTTATCAATGGTTCTTCCGGTGAAGGCTATATGTTGACAGAAGAAGAACGTATGCGATTGGCCGAACGTTGGGTTTCTGTTGCTCCTGAGGGTTTTAAGGTTATAGTGCATGTTGGTAGCTGCTGTGTAAAGGCTAGCCGTATGTTGGCAGAGCATGCACAAAAAATAGGCGCATGGGGGATTGGTGCTATGGCTCCTCCTTTTCCGAAGATTGGTCGTATTGAGGAACTGGTAAAATATATCGAAGAAATAGCAGCCGGGGCACCCGAACTGCCTTTCTATTATTATCATATTCCGGCGTTCAATGGTGCTTTTTTACCAATGGTTAAGCTATTGGAAGCGGTAGACGGTCGTGTTCCCAATTTTGCAGGTATTAAATATACTTTTGAGAGTATGTATGAATATAACCAATGTCGTTTATATAAAAATGGAAAATTCGATATGCTGCATGGACAGGATGAGACAATTCTTCCTTGTCTGGCCATGGGAGGCGCTCAAGGTGGCATTGGAGGAACAACTAATTATAACGGTAAAGAATTGGTCGGTATTATTGAGGCTTGGGAGGCAGGTGATATAGAAACTGCTCGCGAACGCCAAAACTTCTCACAAGAAGTAATAAACGTGATTTGTCATTTCCGTGGGAATATTGTCGGCGGAAAACGTATCATGAAGTTGATAGGGCTTGATTTGGGCAAGAACCGTACTCCGTTTCAGAATATGACAGATGAGGAAGAAGCGCAGATGAAAGCGGAACTTGAAGCTATTCATTTTTTTGACCGATGCAATAAATTTTAAAAACGCATAGCATGAATACAACAGAATATTTGAGTAAGTGGGCTATATCATATAAAGACGATATAATAAATAATATTATGCCGTTTTGGATGAAGTATGGGTTAGATAGAGAACATGGAGGGGTGTATACATGCGTTAATCGTGACGGTAGTTTGATGGATACTACCAAGTCGGTTTGGTTTCAGGGACGTTTTGGATTTATAGCTGCATATGCATATAATAATATAGAAAAGAATCCTCAATGGCTGGCAGCCTCAAAAAGTTGTATTGATTTTATCGAAGCACATTGTTTTGATACGGACGGACATATGTTTTTTGAAGTTACAGAAGACGGAAAGCCCTTGCGTAAACGCCGTTATGTGTTTTCTGAAGGTTTTGCTGCAATAGCAATGGCTGAGTATGCATTAGCAACAGGTGAAAAAGAATATGCGAAAAAAGCTTTGGATATATTTAAACGTACCTTGCATTTCCTGAATACTCCGGGATTTCTTGAGCCAAAATATTTGCCTACTCTGCCTTCAAAAGGTCATTCTATAACAATGATCTTGATTAACACGGCTTCTCGTATCCGTATGGTTATTGATGATCCGTCGTTGACAGAGCAGATAGATACTTCGATTGCAGCGTTACGTAAATATTTTATTCATCCGGAGTTTAAAGCTTTGCTTGAAATGGTGGGACCTGACGGTGAATTCATAGATACTTGTAACGGGCGCGTTATAAACCCGGGGCACTGTATTGAAACTGCGTGGTTTATCATGGAAGAAGCTAAATATCGTAATTGGGATAAGGACTTACTTCAGTTGGCTCTTCAGATTCTTGATTGGTCTTGGGAGTGGGGATGGGACAAGGAATTCGGAGGAATTATCAATTTCCGTGACTGTCGGAATCTTCCTGTTCAGGACTATTCTCAGGATATGAAATTCTGGTGGCCGCAAACAGAAGCTATTATTGCCACTTTATATGCTTATCAGGCTACCGGAGATGAAAAATATCTTCAGATGCATCAACAGGTGAGTGATTGGGCGTATGCTCATTTCCCGGATAAGGAATATGGGGAATGGTATGGTTATCTTCATCGTGACGGTACTGTGGCCCAACCCGCTAAGGGGAATCTTTTTAAAGGACCTTTCCATATACCTCGTATGATGATTCGTGGTTATATGCTTTGTAAAGAGCTTCTTTGAGATGTCACTGTTGATAGTTAAAGATACTTTTATTTAAAAGCACGTAGAGAAGCCGGCAAGATAAAAGTCTGCAAGTATATATGAAGCGTAACGCAGATGATGTTCAGATGTTGTCAGTTACGCAGAATTTGACAAGAAACCGCCAGTGCTGAATCCAACCCCTTATTTGGGATTCACCACTGGTAAGGTTTTCTTTTTTTTGAAAAACATTCATTTCTTCACTTTTCCCAGTTTGTCTGTGTTAGTGGATAAAGGATGGGGGGCGAGGAGTTCACTTCCATTTTTCATTATAGCAAGTCTTTATTTCATTATAGTAAATCTGAATATGCTTATAGCATAAATTATACTCATCGCGTATATTTTTCCTTCTTGTAGTTGAAACAAACTTCTAGGATTTTATAAAGCACTGCTTTAAGTAGGCAAAAGCTATGCTTTACACCCCCTAAAGCAGTGCTTTAGATTTCTCAAAACGATGTGATATATAGGTATGGTGAAGGAGGTCTGAACAAATTTATTGGAGTTGTAATTAACAAACATGAGCAAACGTTTGAAGTAATCGTCCTGGGTCTCAATAATTGTCGGGGACTTAAAGAATCCGTACCATTTGTGATACCTGTTGCTGTTACACTTATATAGATGACTCTGTTTTGCTTATGCAATCTGTCATTATACCGGTAATTGATTTTGGTTCTACAACAACCCCTAGAGAATTGAATAAGTGTGGTGTTGTCAATAAATAAATGCCTGTTTTTATAAGTATTATTGGTGAATGAATAGATAGTGGTTACAAGTGAATGCATAAGTTCAATTAGAACTTAGTTGAGTTATTTATTCATATTTTCTTCTATCTTATAGAGGATTTAGATATAAATCACCGATATGTATATCTTAAATCGCTGCAAATATATTTATATTATTAATATCTGCAAAGCGTTTAATAAATTATTTTCTTATATATACTATTAAATATAAAAATATGTATTATTAAAGTCATGAATAAAAGGAAAGAGTTATATCTTAAATAGGTAGAAAACAGGTCGATTTTGCGAATATGTTTTTGCTCCGATGAAAATTCTAAAGAGGAATCTGACGTAGGGAGATGAGGTATTACCGGAAGATTAGTTCTAATTGGACTTAGATAAGTATCTAAAATTATTTCAATTATTAACTAAAAGTAATACTAATGAAAAAAGACATCCTTTTGCTTATGTTGTGTCTTTTCTGCTCCATAGGGGCTATGGCACAGACAAAAACAATTACCGGTGTGGTAAGCGATGCTGCTGGTGAACCAATCATCGGAGCGAGTGTTGTCGAAGTGGGTACAACAAATGGTACCATTACTGACATCGATGGTAAATTTGTATTAAACATGAATCCGGACGGAAAAATCAGAGTTTCGTATATCGGATATCAAGTACAAACAATTGATCTTAAAGGAAAGACTTCTTTCCGGATTCAGATGAAAGAAGATTCTGAGATGCTGGAGGAAGTGGTAGTAACCGGTTATGGCGGTAAACAGTTGCGTACTAAAGTTACCAACTCAATTTCCAAGGTAAAAGAAGAAACATTGAAGCAGGGATTGTATTCAAATCCCGGTCAGGCATTATCCGGAGCTGTTGCAGGTTTGTCCGTTAGCCAGACTTCCGGTAATCCGGGCAGTACACCGACGCTGGTCCTTCGTGGAGGTACTAACTTTGATGGTTCTGGCTCTCCTCTGATTCTGATTGATGGACAGGTACGTTCTTCTTTGAGTGATATCAATCCGGATGATATTGAATCAATGGAAGTATTGAAAGATGCCGGTGCTACTGCAATCTATGGTGCACGTGCCAATGATGGTGTAATCCTTGTTACAACCAAGCGCGGAAAAAGCGGAAGAGCAGAAGTGAACCTGAAAGCAAAGTTCGGGTTAAACTATTTCAAAAATTCCTATGAGTTTCTTGATGCCGGAGATTATATTTATTGGATGCGTATGGGATATAAGAATGCTTATATGGGAGATATGAAACATCCGGACGGAAGCGTTGTGAAGGCATGGTCTTCACTTAGTTCATTGACTAGTGCTACTCCTTACGGTACAGGTAATGCTTATTTTGCGAGTGACGGGGTGACCCCTCTGGATGGAAACAAAACGAGTTCTGCTATTTGGAGTACAATGAAATATACTGATAATCTGGCTTTTTTGTTGGATCAAGGTTGGCAAACAATGATCGACCCTATCTATGGGGATAAACTTATTTATAAAAACACAGACATTGCAGATTTCAACGTCCAAACTCCAGCATTTTCACAGGATTATAATTTAAGTGTAAGTGGCGGAAATGAAAAAGGGAACTACTATGCCGGGTTAGGTTATAATAAGAGTGACGGTACGGCATACGGCAACTGGTATAAGCGTATAACCTTTACCTTCAATGCTGATTATAAGCTGAAAGAATGGTTAACTTCCAGTTCCAGTTTTAATTTTGCGGACGCTACTTGGAACGGGTTGCCTGCGACTCAGACAGCAGAGGCTAATTATTTTTCTCGTTGTTTGTCATTGCCTCCTACTTTCCGCGGTTACAATGCAGATGGAGAGATACTGTTAGGCCCTAACTCCGGGGATGGTAATCAGCAGTATAATTTTGATAAGTTTGTCCGGGATCAGAACACTGATAAGTTTACAATGAATCAATCTTTCACTGTAAACTTCATGAAAGGACTTTCGTTAAAGCTTGGTGCAATTTGGTATTATCAGGAAGAAAAGGACGAAAGCTTTAATAAGGATTATTTAAGTTCTCCGGGAAATAAGGTTACTTCACGCAGCACCTCTGCTTATTATGAGCGCACACTGGATCAGACCTATAATGCTGTATTAAATTATAATTATCAGATAAACAAAGATCATTATCTGGATGCGATGGCTGGTTTCGAATATTATGATTCTTATAATAAAGGTTTCAATGCATCCGGTTCGGGAGCCCCGACCGATGACTTTATGGATTTACAGTATACGTCAAAAGAAGAGGGAAAACGCTCTATTGACTCTTGGCATTCACGTCAGCGTATCATGTCTTTCTTCGGACGTGTAAATTATGATTATCAATCAAAATATCTCTTGTCACTGGTACTTAGAAAAGACGGTTATTCTAAACTGGCAAAAGAAAACCGTTGGGGAGTATTTCCGGGTGTTTCGACCGGGTGGGTTTTCAGCAAAGAGAAATTTATGGCAAACACAAGCGATATACTTTCATTTGGTAAATTACGTGCAAGTTTCGGTCTGAACGGTAATGTCAACAAGAACTTTGTAGGCAATTATACCGTACAGGGGTCATACGGTAGTAATACTTACAATGGCGCTACGGGATTTCTTTTGGGAAGTATTCCTAATCCTTATCTGATGTGGGAGAAATCCAGAACTTTTGAAATCGGTCTTGACTTAGGCTTTCTCGAAAATCGTATTAATGCTAATTTGACCTATTATAATCGTCTGACTAGTGATAAATATGCTAATATCACCGTACCTTCCACGTCTGGAGTAGGTTCTGTGGTTTCCAATAACGGTAAGTTCCAGAATCAAGGATTTGAGTTTGAACTGGCTTTCCGTATTATTGACCGGAAAGACTGGAAATGGAATCTGAACTGGAATGGAGCACTGAACAAAAATAAGGTCGTAGCGTTGCCGGATAACGGGCTGGAGCGTAATCGACAAGATGCATATCAGGTATATACCGGCTATGGTGACGCTAAAATGTGGGTAGGAGGCTATCAGGAAGGACAACGTCCGGGTGACTTGTATATGTTTATCGCTGACGGTATCTATAAATCACAGGATGAGATACCGGCTGGTTTGATTGATATTACGTCCGGTAATAATGGATCGACCGGCAGACCTTTATATGGAGGGGCAGAAGGTTATAATAAATTGTCCGACAGCCAAAAAGAAAACGCACTACCTATTCAGCCAGGTGACGTAAAATGGAAAGATGTCAATGGGGACGGCGTGATTGATAATTATGATATGGTAAAGGTAGGAAATACGGTACCGAAGTGGACAGGCGGTTTCAATACTACGGTGAGCTGGAAAGACTTGACGTTATCGGCGCGTTTCGACTATGCTTTAGGGTTCAAAGCGGTAGACTGGAAATCAATGTGGATTATGGCTTGCGCGCAAGGTACATATAATACTATCCAGGAAACTAAGGATACTTGGACACCGGACAATCCGAACGCTAAATATCCTACATATGTTTGGGCGGATCAGTTGGGAAAGAGAAACTATTGCCGTAGTTCTTCCATGTTTGTGTATAATGGTAATTATCTGGCACTTCGTGAACTGTCGCTAACTTATCGGTTACCGTCGATATGGGTGCAAAAAGCTAAATTGAGTAACGTGGAATTGTCTGTGACAGGACAAAACTTAGGTTATCTGACAGAAGCGAAGCACTTGTTCTCACCTGAAAAGGCGGATAACAACGGTGGATATCCATTGCCTCGCACTGTAATTTTTGGTATCAACGTTTCTTTCTAACATATAAAAAAGACAGATTATGAAAAAAATAATATACATCATTTCTTTATTTGTATCCTCTGTCCTCTATACATCATGCGATGCTTTGGATTTGGCTCCCGAAGATTATTTCGGAAGTGGAAACTATTGGAATAATGAAGCTCAAGTTGATGGATATATGACAGGTATGCATTCTCAACTGAGAAGTTATTATGATATGTTCTATGTTCTAGGAGAAGTTCGTGGTGGAACACAACGTGTAGGAACTTCATCTGAAAATACTAGTTTGAACTATGCTAATCTCCGTTCCAATGTAATCGATCAAGACAGGCCGGGTATTAGTAATTGGTACGGTCTTTATTCTCCAATCATGCAAGTCAATCATTTTATTCAGCAAGTAGAGAATGAATGCAGTTTCCTGGATGATACAAACAGAAAACACTATTTGGCTCAAGCGTATGGATTGAGGGCATTATATTATTTCATGCTTTATAAGACGTATGGGGGAGTGCCTATTGTCACTGAAGTTGAACTCTTGAATGGCAAGGTGACTGCGGACAAATTTTATGTGGAACGTGCGACAGCGGAAGCAACGCTTGAATTTATAAAAGGTGATATTCAAAAATCAGAGAATAATTATGCAGATATTACAGTGACAAATAGTTACGATAAAACAATATGGTCCAAAGCTGCTACCCTGATGTTGAAAGCGGAAATATATATGTGGGCTGCTAAAGTGACCATTACCGGACATACTGCTACCGGAACAACTGATTTGAAGGTTGCTCAAGCAGCTTTGAATCAGATTATAGGTAAGTTTGAATTACTGTCCGATTTTGAAAATGTTTTCAGTACTTCCAATCGTAATAATAAAGAGATTATTTTCACATTACACTTTGCCGACGGCGAAGCAACCAACTGGGCTGGGCAATTTTTATATCAGGATGCAGTATTTATCGGACAGGTGTATGGACGTGACAGCAAGCGGATAGAAACCGACACTTTGAATCTGAAAGGGACTGGCGGTGTATTCAGGCATGAATATACCTATGATTTCTGGTCTGCCTATGATGAAAAAGATACTCGTCGTGATGTAACCTTTTTGGAATATTATACTCAAGAAGATAAAGATCCTGCAAGTTTTGGCTGCGTTATGAAAAAAGGCATAGGTTCAATTAACTCTAATAACAATCGTATTTATGATACGGATATTATTATCTATCGCTATGCGGACGCTTTGCTTATGATGGCCGAAGTGGCAAACGGATTAGGTGAATCATGCAGTACTTATGTTAATGATGTACGTAAGCGTGCTTATGGCGACGACTATGCCGGGCACGAATACGCTGACGGTAGTTTTGAAGCAAACGAATTGGCTATATTGCACGAACGCGATAAGGAATTTGTCTGGGAAGGTAAACGTTGGTTTGATGTTGTACGTATGCAGGATGCTTCTCATAATTCGTTGGCGTTTTCGGCAGCAGCCAATTATCCGTCTACTTCTCCTTTGATTAGTACGAGTGAAAAGCATAAACTTTTATGGCCATTGGATATTAGCACGATGAATATCAATCCATTACTGGAACAAACTCCGGGATATGACACTTATAAAAAGCAGCCGGAATAAAAGTTAGTACATTGTGATAAAAAGCGGGATAGGGACTAATTTATCTATCTCGCTTTTTATCTTTTTCTTCCTTTTAAAGAAAGAAATGGCACACTAATGCTAGTTTATTAATATTCTTGTATATAATAAAATATTTAATTATTTGCTGGTAATATGATAAATTTATATCTTTGTGCCCAAACAATTAATAATACCATGAAAAGAAACCTACTTTTATTATTATCTATCCTTTTTTTATCTGTCTGTGGGACTTTGCAGGCTGTTGCATCGGATACTGTATTTGTGCGTGAAACTCAGATTCCAATTTTGATTGAACGACAGGATAACGTGTTGTTTATGTTGCGTTTGAATGCAAAAGAGAGTCGTAGTTTGGATGAAGTAGTTTTGAATTTTGGCAAAGATGTGAATATGGCGGATATACAGTCCGTTAAGTTATATTATAGTGGTACGGAGGCCAGACAAAACTATGGTAAGAAATTCTTTACTCCCGTATCTTATATTTCCAGCCACACGCCGGGGAAGACATTGGCTGCGAATCCTTCTTATTCAATTAATAAATCACAGGTAAATAATCCCGGGCGGAAAGTGATACTGAATGCTAATCAGAAACTTTTTCCCGGAATCAATTATTTCTGGATCAGTCTGCAAATGAAACCGGGCGCCTCTTTGCTGGATAAAGTGTCAGCTAAGATTGTTACTGTTAAGGTTGATAATAAAGAAGCACTTATGCATACGGTTTCGCCGGAGAATATAGCTCATAGGGTAGGAGTAGGGGTACGCCATGCCGGTGACGATGGTTCGGCTGCCTTCCGTATTCCGGGATTGGCAACTACTAATAAAGGAACATTGCTGGGAGTTTATGATGTACGTTATAATAGCAGTGTTGATTTGCAGGAACATGTGGACGTCGGTTTGAGCCGTAGTGTAGACGGTGGTAAAACATGGGAGAAGATGCGTTTACCTTTAGCTTTTGGTGAAACTGGCGGTTTGCCTGCTGCGCAGAACGGTGTTGGCGACCCTTCGATCTTAGTGGATACCAAGACCAACACAACATGGGTGGTGGCGGCTTGGACACATGGAATGGGTAATCAGCGTGCTTGGTGGAGTTCTTATCCGGGAATGGATATGAATCATACGGCCCAGTTGGTATTGTCAAAGAGTACGGACGATGGTAAAACGTGGTCGGAGCCTATTAATATAACAGATCAGGTGAAAGATCCATCCTGGTATTTCCTTTTGCAAGGACCGGGACGAGGTATCACCATGCAAGACGGCACATTGGTATTCCCGATTCAGTTTATCGATTCTACCCGTGTTCCGAATGCGGGAATTATGTATAGCAAAGACCGTGGCGAAACATGGAAAATCCATAACTATGCACGCACCAATACAACAGAAGCTCAGGTAGCGGAAGTGGAGCCTGGCGTACTGATGTTAAATATGAGAGATAACCGTGGAGGCAGTCGTGCTGTCGCTACTACCAAGGATCTCGGTAAGACTTGGACAGAACATCCTTCTTCCCGTAAAGCTTTACAGGAACCGGTGTGTATGGCAAGTTTAATCAGCGTGAAAGCGGCAGACAACACATTAAATAAGGATATTCTTTTATTCTCCAATCCGAATACGGTAAAAGGTCGTCATCATATCACGATCAAGGCCAGTCTGGATGGAGGTATCACCTGGCTACCCGAACATCAAGTGATGCTGGATGAAGGTGACGGTTGGGGATATTCTTGTTTGACAATGATTGATAAAGAGACAGTCGGCATATTATATGAAAGCAGTGTCGCTCATATGACTTTTCAGGCAATCCGGCTGAGAGATATAATACAATAGGAATTATCATACGACCTGTAATCATGAAAAACAGACTCATATTATTTATATATATTATAATTAACTTATGCACAATTTCAGTGGTAAAAGCAGGTGATTATCACCTGCTCCCCCAGCCGCAAAAGTTTACTCCCTCTCATTTAAACTTTCAGGTGAATAAGGTACAGCTTTCCACTCCTGTGCTTCAACAGGAGTGGGAAACTCTTATCTCCGAAATGGGAGGAACCGTCTCCCCCAAGGCAACCGGTACTATTGAAGTTAAATTACTGCCGACCCTCCCCGAAATACCGATGAACCAGGATGAAGCCTACCGACTGAGCATCACAAAGAAGCGGATAATTGTTGAGGCTGTAACCGAACGCGGTGTTTATTGGGCTATGCAAACTTTAAGGCAGCTGGCAGAAAAAAGGAATTCAAAAACGCATATTCAAGGAGCTGAGATCATCGACTGGCCTGCTTTCCGGGTTCGCGGATTTATGCAGGATGTTGGAAGAAGCTACATTTCACTGGATGAACTTAAGCGTGAAATCGCCGCGCTTGCCAAATTCAAAATCAATGTTTTTCACTGGCATTTGACCGAGAATCAATCCTGGCGTCTGGAAAGTAAGATTTTTCCGATGCTGAACGATAGTGCGAATACCACCCGCATGCCCGGCAAATATTATACGCTGGAAGAAGCCAAGGAGTTGGTTGCATTCTGTAAAGCACATCACATGACGCTGATTCCCGAAATAGATATGCCCGGACATAGCGCTGCATTTATACGTACTTTCCGCCATGATATGCAAAGTCCTGAAGGGATGAAAATTTTGAAATTGTTGATGGATGAAGTCTGTGAAACGTTTGATGTGCCTTATTTGCATATCGGTACGGATGAAGTGCAGTTTACCAATCCCCGTTTTGTGCCGGAAATGGTGTCCTATGTACGTTCCAAAGGTAAGAAAGTAATTTCATGGAATCCGGGTTGGCACTACAAACCCGGAGAGATTGACATGACTCAACTTTGGAGTTATCGTGGAAAGGCGCAGAAAGGGATTCCCGCCATTGACTCACGTTTTCATTATCTGAATCATTTTGACACCTTTGGTGATATCATAGCATTGTACAACAGTCGTATTTATAATAAGGAACAAGGAAGCGAAGATTTAGCAGGGACAATCCTGGCTATCTGGAATGACAGGTTAGTCAGTACCGAGTGGGGGATGATTATCGAAAATAATTTCTATCCTAATATGCTGGCTATGGCGGAACGTGCCTGGAAAGGTGGTGGGACGGAATATTTCGATAAGAACGGAACAATACTTCCAACCGACGAGCATTCGGAACTATTCAGAAGTTTTGCCGATTTTGAACGTCGTTTGTTGTGGCATAAAGAACATACTTTTGACGGTTATCCGTTTGCGTATGTCCGCCAGACAAATGTGAAATGGAATATTACAGATGCTTTCCCGAACGAAGGAAATCTGGCAAAGGCTTTTCCTCCGGAAGAAACTTTGCAGGATAGTTACAGCTATGGAGGAAAAACATACAATGTGCGTCCTGCTATTGGTGCCGGAATCTATTTACGCCACGTGTGGGGGACGCTTATTCCCGGATTTTATAAAGAACCGAAAGAAAACCATACGGCCTACGCCTACACCTATGTCTATTCGCCGAAAGAACAAAACGTTGGTTTGTGGGCTGAATTTCAGAATTACGGACGCTCCGAAGCCGATCTTCCTCCTCTGCCGGGAAAATGGGATTATAAGGAAAGCCGTATCTGGATAAATGAACAGGAAATATTACCGCCTGTCTGGACAGCTACTCACCGCACCAAAAGCAATGAAATAGCTTTGGGCAACGAAAATTGTGTGGCACGCCCGCCTTTGGAAGTTCATCTGCAAAAAGGCTGGAATAAAGTACTTTTGAAATTACCGGTAGGGAAGTTTGTTAGCCCGGAAGTCCGGCTAGTAAAATGGATGTTTACTACTGTCTTTGTTACTCTTGACGGACAGAAAGCGGTAGAAGGACTCATTTACTCACCAAATAAAACACTAGAGTGACATATCGATTATAGAGAGAGAACTATTTATAAATATGCTATGAGCAGATTTGAATATGTTATAATGAAACTCAGATATGCTATAATGAAAAACGGATATGCTAATGAGTAAATAAAAAGAATAGTCATGAAAAAGATCTTTTTTTTAGTGGTCATATTGACCCTGTCTTTGTTATGCCGCGCACAAGAACGCAAATATTCTACGTTTTACTACCAGCGTGCTACATTGTTTGAAGAACTGCCTGTTACTTCCAGTGACATTATTTTTCTGGGAAACAGTATCACAAACGGTGCCGAATGGGCGGAACTGTTCAAGAACAAACATGTCAAAAACCGTGGAATCAGCGGCGACATTTGTATGGGAGTATATGACCGTCTTGATGCTATCCTGAAGGGAAAGCCCGCTAAAATATTTCTTTTGATTGGTATTAATGATGTGAGTAGGGGAACTCCCGCCGATACTATTGTATCCCGTATTGAGATGATTGTCAGGAAGATAAAGGCAGATTCGCCTAAAACAAAGCTATATCTGCAAAGTGTTCTTCCGGTCACCGACCATTACAATATGTTCAAGGGACATACTTCCCGTTGGCAGGTTATCCCTGAAATCAATAAAGGGTTAGTCGGCTTGGCAGAAAAAGAAGGAGCGACCTATATAGATTTGTACTCCCATTTTATAGACAAACAAACCGGAAAGATGAACACTACCTATACAAATGATGGTTTGCATCTTCTGGGGAAAGGTTACTTGAAATGGGTAGAGATTGTGAAACCTTACATTGGGAAGAAATAAATGAAAAAGATTTTACTATTATTCGTCTGTCTGTTCGTTTGTTGGGTGTTGTCTGCCCAGCAACGGATAAAGGTTGCATGTGTAGGAAACAGTATTACCTATGGTACAGGATTATCTGACCGTGCAACACAATCTTATCCTGTGAAGTTGCAAAAGCTGCTGGGAGAACGTTATGAAGTCGAGAACTTCGGGAAACCTGGCGCTACCCTGCTTAATCAGGGACATCGCCCTTATACCCGACAGGAAGAATATCGGAAAGCATTGGATTTTGCAGGAGATATTGTTGTCATTCATTTGGGTATCAATGATACCGACCCTCGCAATTGGCCTAACTACCGTGATTTTTTTGTGAAAGATTATTTGAAGCTGATTGATACATTCCGTGAGGCCAATCCCGCTGTACGGATTATCATTGCACGAATGACTCCGATTGCCGACCGCCATATCCGTTTTTTGTCGGGAACCCGTGATTGGCATGGAGAGATACAAACGGCTATTGAAACGGTGGCACGCTATGCCGGGATACAGTTAATCGATTTCCACGAACCGCTTTATCCATATCCTTATCTTTTGCCGGACGCTGTTCATCCTGCTGCTGAAGGGGCTGCGATAATGGCGAGAACAGTTTACTCGGCTATCACCGGAGATTATGGAGGCTTGAAATTATCTCCGCTTTATACGGATAATATGATTCTTCAGCGCGATACTCCTTTGAAGGTTCATGGGATAGCCAATGCAGGAGAGCAAGTAACAGTTTGCATAGACCGCCAGCGGTGGATTACAAAGGCTGCACCGGACGGTAAATGGTCCGTGAAATTATCACCGTTGAAAGCGGGAGGACCTTATACGCTAACAATTTCTACCCCTCATAGAATCTTGAAATATACAAATGTCTTGATAGGAGAGGTTTGGTTATGCTCCGGTCAGTCGAATATGGAATTTATGTTACGGCAGACTATTACCGGCAAAAAAGACATTCCTCAAGCTGCCGACGAACAGTTACGTTTGTATGACATGAAAGCGCGCTGGCGCACGGACGCAGTGCAATGGGACGCTTCCGTTCTCGATTCCTTGAATCATCTTCAATATTATAAGGAGACCGAATGGGAAATTTGTACTCCTGCCAATGCTGCCCATTTCTCTGCAATCGCTTATTATTTCGGTCAGATGTTGCGGGATAGCTTGAAGGTTCCGGTGGGGTTGATCTGTAATGCTATCGGCGGTTCACCCACCGAATCATGGATTGACCGGAATACGTTGGAATATCAATTCCCGGCTATATTAAAAGATTGGACGCGTAATGACTTTATACAGGACTGGGTACGTGGAAGAGCTGCATTGAATGTTAAACTCTCGAAGGAGAAGTTTCAGCGCCACCCTTATGAACCTTGTTATTTATACGAGTCCGGTATTCGGCCGTTGGAGCAATATCCCGTCAGAGGTGTGATCTGGTATCAGGGGGAATCAAACGCTCATAATTGCGAAGCTCATGAGAAGCTCTTTAAACTCTTAGTCGGTAGTTGGCGTAAGAACTGGAAGAATGAGGATTTGCCATTCTATTATGTACAGCTTTCCAGTATAGCTCGTCCTTCGTGGCCGTGGTTCCGTGACAGCCAGCGTAGAATGATGGCTGAAATTCCGAATACCGGTATGGCAGTATCAAGTGATTATGGTGATTCGTTGGATGTACATCCTAGAAATAAAAAACCGGTTGGAGAACGCTTGGCTCGCTGGGCATTGAATAAAACTTATGGAATGCATGATGTGTTGCCTTCCGGACCCTTATTTTGTCGGGCCGATTTTTGTGAAGATGTCGTATATGTTACTTTTGATTACGGCAAGGGGTTGAAGAGTTCGGACGGTGGTCCTTTGCGTACGTTTGAAGTTGCCGAGACAGACGGCGTTTATTATCCCGCAGTTGCCGAAATAATAAACGGTCAGATAAAAGTATATAGCGAACAAGTGAAACGTCCGCGATATATCCGTTATGGCTGGCAACCTTTCACACGTGCAAATTTGGTGAATGAGGCAGGTTTGCCCGCGTCAACTTTTCGTGCGGAAGCGCCCGAATCTTTTGTTGCCGATCTCCATTTACAAAGAATGGAGGGATTTCCTAAGTCGGAGAAAGGACTTAAATCAGGAGTCTCTGCCTGTTATGCAGGAATGCTGAATGGGAAACTGCTGTTGGCAGGAGGTTGTAATTTTCCCGGAATCCCCGCCGATGAAGGAGGAAAAAAGAAATACTATCAGGGGATTTATGTAGCAGAGATGAATCCAGATACAGTGTTTGTCTGGAATAAAGTTGGAGAACTTCCCGTTTCTGCCGCTTATGGCGTTTCTGTATCCTGTTCGGATGGAATCATCTGTATAGGAGGAACTGACGGTCAGGATGCACTAACTTCTGTTTATAAAATCCGCTGGGATGAGAAAAGCGAAAAGAATGGGAAAAATAAGAAGAAAGGGAAAGTCGTCATCGAAACATTACCGGCTTTACCTTATGCTCTAGATAATATGTGTGGGACGCTAATTGGGGAACAACTATTCATAGCCGGAGGAAATAGAAACGGAAAGCCATCCAATTCCTTCCTCCGACTCGATTTAACTAATCTTTCTGTAGGCTGGCATGAGTTACCGGAATATCCCGGAGATGCACGTACACAAGCCGTTTGTGCCGGCCAGCGTAGGGGAGACGACTACCGTTTCTATTTATGGGGAGGATTTGCTCCTTCTACGGAAGGAAAACCGGCAACACTTTCCACAAGTGGTTACTGTTATTCTTCCGTATCTCGGCAATGGATGCCTGTAGCTACTCCGAAAGGAAGTGACGGAGAGGTTGTATCTTTAGGGGGGGGAGCTGCCGTTGCATTAAATGATAGCTTGGTATTATGTACAGGTGGAGTAAACAAAGACATATTTCTAGCGGCTCTACGGTGTCCTGAAAAAGATTACCTCCTTCATCCGGTAGAATGGTATAAGTTTAATGACCGTATATTGGTCTATAATATCAATCTGGACATCTGGCAGGAAGTTGCCCGTACATCGCTGGTAGCGCGTGCCGGAGCTGCGTTAGTGGGGTGGGATAAAACATATTATAATATTAATGGAGAATTGAAGCCCGGTGTCCGTACTCCGGAAATTATAAAAATAACGGTCGAATAATGGGGGAAAATTGACAAAAAAGTAATATCTTTGACTCCGTTAATATCTAATACCCCCACTATGATATTGAATTTGACAGGAAAAAAGGCTCAGATAGCATGCGGACTACTATGTTGTTGCAGCATGGCGTATGCACAGAGTAATGACAATTCAGAAGTTGTACTTCTACACACAGGCTGGGAATTTTCTCAAGCAGGAACAGAACTATGGCGAACGGCAGAAGTGCCCGGTACAGTACATCAGGACCTTATTCACCACAAATTACTTCCTTCTCCTTTTTATGGAATGAATGAACAGAAGATTCAATGGGTGGAAAACGAAGATTGGGAATACCGCACTTCTTTTACCGTTACAATGGAACAATTGGAGCGGGATGATGCCCAGCTCATCTTTGAAGGTCTTGATACCTATGCAGATGTTTATCTCAACGGTTCCTTACTGTTAAAGTCCGATAATATGTTTGTCGGTTATTCGTTACCTGTAAAGCCACAACTTCGTCTAGGGGAAAACTTACTCCATATATATTTCCATTCACCTATCCGGCAAACTCTTCCTCAATATGCCTCCAACGGATTCAACTATCCGGCGGATAATGACCACCATGAGAAACATCTGAGTGTGTTCTCCCGTAAAGCTCCTTACAGTTACGGTTGGGATTGGGGAATCCGTATGGTAACTAGTGGTATTTGGCGTCCGGTAAAAATTCGTTTTTATGACGCCGCTTCCATTAATGATTATCATATCAAGCAACTGTCGCTGACAGAACACTCTGCCGAACTATCTAATGAACTGGAAATAAACAATATACTTCCTCAATCGATTCAAGCAGAAATACGGATTAATTATTCATTTGAAAAAGGAGAAGAAACTGTAATTAGCCGTTCTGTCACTTTGCAACCCGGACTCAACTCTATCCATATCCCTTCCGAAGTCCTGTCTCCGGTACGCTGGATGCCGAATGGTTGGGGCAAACCGGCTTTGTATGATTTCTCTGCTCAAGTTGTCTTTGACGGTAAAGTGGTAGCCGAGCAATCCCACCGTATCGGTTTACGTACCGTCCGGTTGGTGAACGAGAAAGATGCGGACGGAGAATCTTTCTATTTTGAAGTGAATGGCATTCCGATGTTCGCCAAAGGTGCCAACTATATACCACAGGACGCTCTATTGCCCTCTGTGACTACCGAACGCTATCAGACATTGTTCCGTGATATCAAAGAGGCCAACATGAATGTAGTCCGTATATGGGGTGGAGGAACGTATGAAGACGATCGTTTCTATGATTTGGCGGATGAAAACGGCATCTTGGTTTGGCAGGACTTTATGTTCGCTTGTACCCCTTATCCGTCTGACCCTACATTCTTGAAGCGGGTAGAGGAGGAAGCTTGCTACAACATCCGCCGTCTTCGCAACCACCCTTCGCTGGCTATGTGGTGTGGCAACAATGAGATATTGGAAGCCTTGAAATATTGGGGGTATCAGAAAAAATACACTCCGGAAATCTATCAGGAAATGATGTCCGGTTACGACAAACTCTTCCGTGAACTACTTCCCGCCAAGGTGAAAGAACTCGATGCTGACCGCTTTTATATCCATAGCTCCCCTTATCTAGCCAACTGGGGACGTCCCGAATCATGGGGAATAGGCGATAGCCATAATTGGGGTGTTTGGTACGGACAGAAACCTTTTGAATCATTAGATACCGACTTGCCACGTTTCATGAGCGAATTTGGTTTCCAATCCTTCCCTGAGATGAAAACTATTGCTACATTCGCAGCTCCTGAAGATTATCAAATCGAATCGGAAGTGATGAATGCCCACCAAAAGAGTAGTATTGGCAATGCTTTGATCCGTACTTACATGGAACGTGACTATATCGTACCTGAGAAATTTGAGGACTTTGTATACGTCGGACTGGTTTTGCAAGGCCAGGGAATGCGTCATGGCTTGGAAGCTCACCGTCGTAACCGTCCTTATTGCATGGGTACTCTATACTGGCAGTTGAACGATAGCTGGCCCGTCGTTTCATGGTCGAGTATCGACTATTATGGTAACTGGAAAGCTTTGCATTATCAGGCGAAACGTGCTTTTGCTCCTATTCATATCAACCCTATTCAGCGGAATGACAGCTTATGTGTCTACCTTCTTTCCGATCGCCTTGATACGTTGGAGAAAATGACATTAGAAATGAAAGTCATAGACTTTGAGGGAAAAAAGATCAGTAAACCGATGCTATTGAAATCTTTGTCGGTTCCTGCAAATACCTCTCAATGTGTATATCGGACAAAACTTGACGTCTTACTGTCTTCGACAAAACGCCCGCTTTCGGAAGAACTCCTCCACTGCTTCATGCTGCTTACCTTGAAAGACAAATCCGGACATGTGGTAGATGAAACGGTTTATTTCTTTGCAAAGACCAAAGACCTGCTTTTGCCCGAAACGACTATTTCCTATAAAATGAAGCAGACAGATGGCGAATGCGAACTGACACTTCTTTCTCCTGTTTTGGCAAAAGACGTCTTTATCGAAGTACCATTACAGGGTGCCCGTTTTAGTGACAACTTTTTCGATCTTCTGCCCGGAGAACGTAAAACGATTCTCATTACTTCTCCTCAAATAAAGAAAGGGGAGGAACTGCCTCTGACTGTGAAGCATATTCGTGAGACCTATAATTAAATAATTCTATTAATAACTTAACACCTAATTTTTTAGTTTATGAAACAACTCTTAAAATTAACGGGATGTCTGGCGGTAGCAGGGCTTTTTGCCTCTTGTCAATCGGCTCAGCAAGAAGCTGATTACCAGATTATTCCCATGCCTCAGGAAATTGTAACAGCCTCGGGAAACCCCTTCATTCTGAAGAGTAGTGTGAAGATTCTCTATCCGGAAGGTAATGAGAATATGCAACGTAACGCGAAATTTCTGGCAGACTACTTGAAAACAGCTACCGGAAAAGATTTTGTTATCGAAGCCGGAACAGAAGGAGAGAATGCAATTGTACTGGCACTTGGGACAGAATCCGAAAATCCGGAATCTTACCAATTGAAAGTTACCGGTGACGGAATTACAATCACTGCTCCTACAGAGGCCGGAGTATTTTACGGAATTCAATCATTGCGTAAGTCATTGCCTGTCGCAATAGGTGCGGAGATTGCTTTGCCTGCAGTAGAGATAAAGGATGCTCCCCGTTTCGCTTATCGTGGCGCACATTTTGATACGAGTCGTCATTTCTTTACTGTAGATGAAGTGAAGACTTATATTGATATGATGGCTTTGCATAATATGAATCGTTTCCATTGGCATATTACTGAAGACCAAGGTTGGCGTCTGGAAATCAAGAAATACCCGAAACTGACGGAAATAGGTTCTAAGAGAACGGAAACAGTTATCGGACGTAACTCCGGTGAATATGACGGCAAACCTTATGGTGGTTTCTATACGCAGGAAGAGGCTAAGGAAATAGTAGCGTATGCTGCCGAACGTTATATCACGGTTATCCCCGAGATTGACCTTCCGGGACATATGCAGGCTGCTCTTGCCGCTTATCCCGAATTAGGTTGTACTGGCGGTCCGTATGAAGTTTGGAGACAATGGGGTGTATCTGAAGATGTGCTTTGTGCCGGAAACGATCAGGTATTGAAATTCCTCGAAGACGTATATGCTGAATTGATTGAGATCTTCCCGTCAGAATATATCCATGTGGGTGGTGACGAATGCCCGAAAGTACGCTGGGAGAAATGCCCGAAATGTCAGGCACGTATCAAGGCATTGGGGTTAAAATCGGATGATAAACATAGTAAGGAAGAACGTTTGCAGAGTTTCGTAATCAATCACATTGAGAAATTCCTGAACGACCACGGACGTCAGATTATTGGTTGGGATGAAATTCTCGAAGGCGGACTGGCTCCTAATGCAACCGTTATGTCATGGCGTGGAGAAAGAGGTGGTATCGAAGCTGCCAAACAGAAACACGATGTGATTATGACACCGAATACCTATTTGTATTTCGACTATTATCAGACGAAAGATACGGAAAACGAACCTCTCGGAATTGGTGGTTATCTGCCGCTTGAAAGAGTATATAGTTACGAACCGATGCCGACTTCCCTTACTCCGGAAGAACAAAAATATATTAAGGGTGTGCAAGCTAATCTCTGGACTGAATATATTCCTACTTTCTCTCATGCGCAATATATGGTATTGCCTCGTTGGGCTGCATTGTGTGAAATCCAGTGGTCTACTCCCGACAAGAAGAACTATGAAGACTTCCTGTCTCGTTTGCCGCAACTGATTAAGTGGTATGATGCAGAAGGATACAATTATGCAAAACATGTGTTTAACGTAACAGCCGAATATACGCCGAACCCGGCAGACGGTACACTGGACATCACGTTGTCTACCATTGACAATGCCCCTATCCACTATACATTGGACGGTACGGAACCTACTGCCGCTTCTCCGCTTTATGAAGGTATCCTGAAAATCAAGGAAAATGCAGACTTCTCCGCTATCGCTGTTCGTCCTACCGGAAACAGCCGTGTGATTTCAGAGAAGATCAATTTCAGTAAGTCCAGCATGAAGCCGATTGTAGCTAATCAACCGGTCAACAAACAATATATGTTTAAAGGTGAATCTACACTAGTAGACGGACTGAAAGGAAATGGCAACTATAAGACCGGTCGTTGGATTGCATTCTATAAAAACGATATGGATATGACTATCGACCTTCAGCAACCTACCGAGATTTCGAGCGTTGCTATTTCTACTTGCGTAGAGAAGGGAGACTGGGTGTTTGATGCAAGAGGATTTTCCGTAGAAGTATCAGACGACGGTAAGAACTTTACCAAAGTAGCTTCCGAAGAATACCCTGCTATGGAACAAAGTGATAAGAATGGTATCTACGAACATAAATTGTCATTCACTCCGGTGAAAACTCAGTATGTAAAGGTGGTTGCCTTGTCTGAAAGTAAAATACCGGAATGGCATGGAGGCAAAGGAAATCCTGCTTTCTTGTTTGTAGATGAAATCACAGTAGATTAATGAATATAAGAAATAGATGCACTAAAGTTTGTCTTTTCTTATGGGTATTGGGGATGTGCTTTGCGGCACATCCTCTTCATGCACAGTCCGTAATCCCTGTCCCTCTGAAAATAGAGCAGGGTACGGGCTCTTTTTTACTCTCAGAGAAAACAAAACTTTATACAAACATTCAAGGTGGAGAAGCTCGACTTCTGGAAAGCTATCTGCAAGCATTACCGGTTCATCTAAAGAAAGGAAAGAAAAAAGATACGCAGAACGTACTTTCTCTGTTGATAACCGAAAAGAGCGAACAGTTGCCTTCTCCCGAAAGTTATACCCTGTCCGTCACTCCGGAACGAATCCTTATCCGTGCAACATCGGGAGCGGGATTGTTCTACGGAATCCAGACACTGTTGCAATTATCTCAGCCTTCGGAAACAGGCTATTCCATTGCTTCTGTTGAAGTGCAGGATAGTCCTCGTTTCGCTTATCGCGGCTTAATGCTGGATGTATCCCGTCATTTCTTTTCTAAAGAATTTGTGAAGAAACAGATAGACGCATTGGCATTCTATAAGATCAACCGCCTGCATCTGCACCTTACAGATGCGGCAGGCTGGCGAATTGAAATCAAGAAATATCCTTTGCTTACAGAATTTGCAGCCTGGCGTACTGACGCCAATTGGAAGACGTGGTGGAACGGCGGACGTAAGTACCTCCGTTTCGACGAGCCTGGAGCTTCCGGAGGTTACTATACACAGGATGATATTCGCGAAATCGTAGAATATGCTCGTCAGCATTTCATCACGATTATTCCGGAGATTGAAATGCCTGCCCACTCGGAAGAAGTGCTGGCAGCTTATCCGCAACTCTCTTGCGCGGGTGAGCCTTACAAGAACGCGGACTTCTGTATCGGAAACGAAGAAACGTTCACCTTTTTGGAAAATGTGCTGACCGAGGTCATGGCGCTTTTCCCTTCCGAATACATTCACATAGGAGGTGACGAAGCCGGTATGGCAGCGTGGAAAACTTGCCCGAAATGCCAAAAGAGAATGAAAGACGAACATCTCTCTCACGTGGACGAACTGCAAAGTTATCTGATTCATCGTATTGAGAAGTTCCTGAACGATCATGGTCGACGTCTGCTCGGCTGGGACGAGATATTGAAAGGAGGACTGGCTCCTAACGCGACTGTAATGTCATGGCGGGGAGAAGAAGGCGGTATTACAGCTGTAACTTCCGGACACCGGGCTATCATGACGCCGGGTGGCTACTGTTATCTGGATAGTTATCAGGACGCTCCGTACTCTCAGCCGGAAGCGATTGGTGGATACTTGCCATTGAAAAAAGTCTATTCTTACAATCCGGTTTCTACTTCATTGTCGGCGGAACAAGCGAAACTTGTGTATGGTGCGCAAGTTAATCTCTTTACTGAATATGTCCCGACTCCCGAACACGTGGAATATATGCTATATCCACGTACGCTGGCATTGGCGGAAGTTGCCTGGTCGGCTCCGGAACGTAAGTCATGGCCGGACTTCCATGCACGTGCCCTGAAAGCGGTAACGGATTTGCAGGCGAAAGGCTATCACACTTTCGATTTGAAGAGTGAGATCGGAAGTCGGCCGGAATCTTTACAACCCCTTACGCATCTGGCATTGGGAAAGAAAGTGATCTATAACGCTCCTTACAACTCCTCTTATGCAGCACAAGGTGATGTGACTTTGACCGACGGTATCCGTGGCGACTGGACTTACGGTGACGGTGCATGGCAGGGATTTATCTCGAAGAACCGCCTCGATGTAACCGTTGATATGGAAAACGAGACCACTATTCATTCAGTCACAGCAGCTTTCATGCAGGTAGTGGGAGCTGAAGTATTCTTGCCTGCGTCTGTGGTTATTTCAGTTTCCGATGACGGAGTCAATTTTACGGAACTGAAGCATCAGGACTTTGTTGTTAACAAGGAAGAAGCAATCAAGTTTTCCGATGTTTCGTGGGAAGGAACCGTCAAGGGACGCTATGTACGTTATCAGGCGCGTGCCGGCAAAGAACTGGGTGGCTGGATATTTACTGATGAAATCATAGTGAAGTAAGCAAATCCCTCGGTAAAACTCGAAAAAAGAGTCATATTGCGGCTATTAATATCAATAAAAGAAGGAATCTACTCAACCAGATTCCTTCTTTTTTTGTTATATTTGTATTATTACCTTAAAAACTGATAGTTATGATACGACAACACGGTAAACTAACTTTTCTTAGCTTTCTTCTGGTAGTTTTGTGCGGAAATACATTTGCACAGAAGATTCCTGTCATTCCTCTGGACTTGGATTCCTTGATAACGGTAGGCTATGCTACCGGAAGTCTGAAAACCCTCTCCGGTTCTGTGGAGAAAATTACGGAGAAACAAATGAACAAAGACCAGGTAACCAATCCTTTGGAAGCGATTCGGGGTAGGGTACCGGGTTTGACTATTCAACGGGGTACGAATGGACCCGCAGCTCTGGATGCAGTGCGCCTGCGTGGAACCACTTCACTGACTAGTGGTAACGATCCTCTGATTATTGTCGATGGAGTGTTTGGCGACCTTAGTATGCTGACTTCCATTTACCCCACAGATATCGAAAGTTTCACGATTCTGAAAGATGCTTCCGAAACGGCACAATACGGTTCACGTGGTGCTTCCGGTGTGATTGAAGTCACCACTAAAAAAGGAATGCAGGGTAGGACGCAGGTAGCCTACAACGGTAGTTTCGGCATTTCTACTGTTTACAAGAATCTTAAAATGTTGTCGGGAGACGAGTTCCGTAGCGTAGCTTCCGAACGCGGTATCTCTATTTTAGATAAAGGTAATAATACTAACTTCCAGAAAGAAATACAACAGACAGGTCTGCAACAGAATCATCACGTCGCTTTCTATGGAGGCTCCAGCACGTCGAGCTACCGTGTATCACTTGGTTTTATGGATCGTCAGGGGGTGATTTTGAATGAAGATATGAAGAATTTCACTTCCAATATGAACATGAACCAAAAGATGTTCGATGGCTTCTTCGACTGCGAACTGGGGATGTTCGGTTCTATCCTGAAAAATCATAATCTGGTTGACTATCAGAAAACCTTCTATTCGGCGGCAACCTTTAACCCGACGTATCCTAACCATAAAGATCCCGTTACTAACTCGTGGGACGGCATCACTACCGCCAGTCAGATAACAAACCCGTTGGCATGGATGCAGGTGGACGATGACGACGCTACTTCGCATATCAGTACACACGCCCGTTTCACCTTCAATTTGATGAAAGAATTGAAATTGGTACTGTTCGGTGCCTATACCTATAATATAGTTGAAAATTCGCAATATCTCCCCACCTCTGTTTGGGCGAACGGGCAGGCTTATAAAGGAACAAAGAAAATGGAGTCTCTCCTCGGAAATATGATGCTGACTTATAAAAAAGGCTGGAAAAAGCACTTCTTCGACGTCCTGGCATTAGCCGAACTCCAGAAAGAGACGTACACGGGATATTATACCACAGTCAGCAATTTCAGCACGGATAAGTTCGGCTACAACAATTTGCAAGCCGGTGCAGTCCGTCTGTGGGAGGGGACAAATTCGTACTACGAACAACCCCGTCTCGCATCTTTTATGGGACGTTTCAACTATACGTATGCCGATCGTTATGTCCTGACGCTGAATGCCCGTACGGACGCTTCCTCCAAGTTTGGAGCAAATCATAAGTGGGGCTTCTTTCCCTCCATATCTGCCGCATGGGTAGTCAGTGAGGAAAAGTTTATGAAACGTTTGCCAGTGGTTGATAATTTGAAATTTCGTATCGGTTACGGTCTGGCGGGTAACCAGAGTGGAATTGACTCGTATACTACACTGAATCTGGTAAAGCCGAACGGAGTTGTTCCGGTAGGCAACTCTGCCGTTGTCTCATTGGGTGATTTGAGGAATACGAACCCCGACTTGAAGTGGGAAGTGAAACACACTTTCAATACAGGTTTTGACGTAGCTTTGTTTGGTAACCGTCTGTTACTTTCCGCTAACTACTACAATTCTCGAACAACGGATATGCTTTATCTGTATAATGTGAGTGTACCGCCTTTCACTTACAACACTTTACTGGCTAATATCGGCTCCATGCGTAACTGGGGTACGGAAATAGCTATTGGTATCACTCCTCTGAAAACAAAAGATATGGAATTGAACATTAATGCCAATGTCACCTTCCAACGTAACAAACTTCTCTCATTAAGCGGAATGTACAACGGCGAAATGATTTCCGCGCCTGAATACAAGAGCCTTGCCAGTCTCGACGGAGCCGGCTTCCACGGTGGCTACAACCACATCGTCTATCAAATGGTCGGTCAACCATTAGGTGTTTTTTATTTGCCTCATAGCACCGGACTGGTGTCCGACGGGAACGGTGGATACACCTATGGTATTGCGGACTTGAACGGTGGTGGTGTCAATCTTGAAGACGGCGAAGACCGCTATGTGGCAGGGCAAGCCGTGCCCAAAACAATTCTGGGTTCGAACATCAGCTTCCGTTACAAACGCTTCGATCTTTCGGTGCAGATCAACGGAGCTTTCGGCCATAAAATCTATAACGGAACATCACTGACGTATATGAACATGAATATCTTCCCTGACTACAATGTGATGAAATCCGCGCCGAAGCAGAACATTAAGGACCAGACTGCCACTGACTATTGGCTGGAAAAAGGCAATTACGTAAACTTTGACTACGTGACGCTTGGTTGGAATGTACCAATCGAGAAGGTGCAGAAACTCAAGAAGTACGTCCGTTCTTTGCGTCTTGCCTTCACGGTCAACAACCTGGCGACGATTTCCGGCTATTCAGGGCTATCACCGATGATTAACAGTTCTACGGTAAACTCTACTTTGGGGGTGGATGATAAACGTAACTACCCGTTGGCACGTACCTATACATTGGGATTGAGTATTAACTTTTAACGGAGGATGAGAAGATGAAAGAATATTTGAAAAAGATTAGTTTGGTGCTTGCTACGTGTACGTTCTTGTTTTCCTGCGATAAATTTCTGGAAGAAAATCCGAAAGATAAGTTGCCCGAAGATGATGTGTATAATTCCATTTCGGAAGTCTATCTCAATGCTGTTGCCTCGCTCTATACTTATGTGGGCGGTTACAGCGACAGCCAGGGATTGCAGGGAACGGGCAGAGGTGTCTATGATCTCAATACTTTCACTACTGATGAAGCTATTATCCCTACGCGCGGTGGCGACTGGTACGACGGTGGCTTTTGGCAGGGATTATTTCTCCATGATTGGGGTATTGAGAATGATGCCATTCAAGCTACATGGGAGTATCTTTATAAAGTCGTAATGCTTAGTAATAAGTCGCTCGAACGAATCGACAAATTCGCAGAAACCCATTCTGATGCGGAACTCCCGGCTTATCGAGCGGAAGTGCGTGCTATGCGTGCGATGTACTACTATTATCTGCTGGATTTGTTTGGCCGTGTGCCTTTGGTGCAGTCTTCTTCTCCTGCGATGAAAGACATCGTTCAAAGCGAGCGGAAGACAGTATTCGAATTTATATTCAAGGAATTACAGGAAGTGGCTCCATTACTTTCGGAGGTACACAGCAATCAGACCGGGCCTTATTATGGGCGTATCACTCGTCCGGTGGTTACTTTCTTGTTGGCAAAACTGGCACTGAATGCCGAAGTTTATACCGATAACGACTGGACGGACAACGAACGTCCCGACGGAAAAAATATCAAGTTCATGGTAGACGGTAATGAACTCAATGCCTGGGAGACGGTCATATACTACTGCGACCAACTGAAAGTTATGAATTATAAACTGGAACCGGAATACGAGATTAACTTCTCTATCTTCAATGAACCGTCCGTAGAGAATATATTCACGATCCCGATGAATAAAACATTGTATACCAATCAGATGCAATACCTTTTTCGTTCCCGTCATTACAACCATGCCAAAGCTTACGGGCTAAGCGGTGAGAATGGTCCCAGTGCAACGATTGAAGCACTCGAAACTTTCGGTTATGGGACAGCTGCCCAAGACCCTCGCTTCGACATCTGTTATTTTGCAGGAGAAATGTATGACTTGAAAGGAGACATTATCAAGCTGGACGACGGTACTGTTTTGGTATATCTCCCTTGGGAAGTAGCATTGGATATCACCGACACCTCGTATGAGCAAACGGCAGGTGCCCGTATGAAAAAGTATGAAGTAGACCCCACCGCCACAAAAGACGGAAAATTAATGGAGAATGACATTGTCCTGTTCCGCTACGCGGACGCTTTACTGATGAAGAGCGAAGCTAAAGTACGCAACGGTGAAAACGGAGACGTCGAGCTAAATCAAGTCCGGAGCCGGGTAAAGGCCGCTCGCCGTCCCGCTACTTTGGAGAATATACTTTCCGAACGCCAGCTTGAATTGGCTTGGGAGGGTTGGAGGCGTCAGGACCTTATCCGCTTCGGAATGTTTACTCGTGCATACAACAGCCGTCCTCAATTACCAAACGAGGAAACCGGTTATACTACCGTATTCCCTATTCCCGAGAAAATACGGGTGATGAATACAAAGCTAGTACAGAATCCGGGGTATTGAGTGGGTTTTAAATAACAAACGCTCCATGTGTCACTAGGCATTCATGGAGCGTTTAATTATTAATAGGAAGAAATTTTTATGTAAGTTTTAATCGAAGAAACTTTTGAACTTCTTGAAGATCTTTTCCTTCACTGACGTACTCGGCTTGAAATTATCCGAATCTTCCATTTTTTCAAGCGCACTCTTTTCCTCCTTGTTGAGAGCTTCTGGCACATAGATACTGACATTCACGAGCAAATCCCCTGTTCCGTATCCATTCACGTTCGGCAATCCTTTACCGCGTAGACGAAGTACCTTTCCCGGTTGAGTACCTGAGTCAATCTTTACCTTCACCTTTCCGTCGATGGTCGGGATCTCCACAGCCCCGCCCAAAGCGGCAGTGGGAAAACTCAACAACAAGTTATAAATCAGATCATTCTCGTCACGAATCAAGTCTGGATGCGGTTCTTCTTCTACGAGAATCAGTAAATCTCCCGGCACGCCGTTATGCTTGCCGGCATTTCCTTTGCCACTCATAGAAAGTTGCATGCCTTCTGCCACTCCGGCAGGTATCTGCACTGTCACTACTTCCTCACCGTAAACGATTCCATCGCCACTACACTTCTTACACTTGTTCTTGATGATTTTACCCTCACCGTTACAAGTAGAGCAGGTGGCACGCGTTTGCATCGTCCCTAAAATAGTCTGCTGGTTACGGATCACCGTACCACTACCTTTACAAGTTGGACACGTTTCCGAACCGCCGTCCCCTTCGGCACCACTACCGTGGCACTGGTCACACGGCACATATTTCTTGAGCTTGAACTTTTTCTCCACTCCGGTAGAGATTTCTTTCAACGTCAGTTTCACCTTTACGCGCAGGTCACTTCCGCGATACCGTCGCTGCTGCGAACCTCCTCCGCCGCCGAATCCGCTGAAACCACCGAATCCTCCTCCGCGACCTCCGAAGATGTCACCGAACATGGAGAAAATATCATCCATAGACATACCTTCGCCACCGAAACCGCCGAACGGCCCACCGTTACCTGCCGCACCGCTCACTCCTGCGTGGCCGAACTGGTCGTAACGCGAGCGCTTATCCGGGTTACTTAATACATCATACGCCTCGGCCGCTTCCTTGAACTTTTCTTCTGCCTCCTTGTCACCCGGATTCTTGTCGGGGTGATATTGAATCGCTTTCTTGCGGTAGGCTTTTTTAATTTCTTCTACTGTGGCTGTCTTCGTTACCTCCAGTACTTCATAATAGTCTCTTTTCTCTGCCATGCTTTTATTGATTCAAGTTCTTCTTATTCTCCAACTACCACTTTGGCGTGACGGAGTACTTTATCGTTCAATGTATATCCCGTCTGTACGCAATCCAGGATTTTACCTTTCTGTGCTTCCGACGGTGCGGGAATTACGGCGATAGCCTCGTGGTAATCAGTATTCAGCGGTTGGTCTTTCGTTTCGATCACCTTCACACCGTTTTGTGCCAGGGTAGCCATGAATTTATTATAAATCAGTTCGACACCTTCTTTCACAGCTTGGACATCCGTAGCCGTTTCCATCGTTTTGATGGCACGTTCGAAATCATCCACCACCGGAAGAATACTGCTAAGGCTCTTTTCGCCACCGTTCAGGATCAGTTCCGCTTTCTCCTTCATAGTGCGTTTCCGGTAATTGTCGAACTCGGCGGAGAGACGCAAATATTTATCCTTCTGCTCCTCAATGGTCTCCTGAGCCGTCTCCAGTTCCTTTTCCAATTCCTCTTCGTGAGTCATCGGGGCGGCATTTTCCGCTTGTTCGTCCTGCGGTTGTTCTTCCGCGTTATTCAGAGTTTCCTCAACGTTGAGTTCTTCTTCCTTCACTTTTTTTTCTTTAGGGTCCATATCTATTTCTGTTTTTTATTCATAATATCAAAATCACATGCAAAAACTTTGCCAAGTTGGTGTTTTTGCCAAAAAACTCTGCAAAGGTAATACTTTTATGTCAGATTGGCACATACGGGATAGTTCATTATTCATTTTAAATGTCTACCTTTGCACACTCAAATTGAAAAGTGTAAATAGTTAAATAGTAAATAGGTAAGATGATTACAGTTTCAAACGTTTCGGTACAGTTTGGTAAAAGAGTGTTGTTTAATGACGTAAACCTGAAATTTACGAGTGGTAACTGCTATGGTATTATCGGCGCAAACGGTGCGGGAAAATCTACATTCCTCCGTACGATTTACGGAGATTTGGATCCGACTACCGGTTCGATTGCTCTGGGACCGGGCGAGCGTCTCTCCGTGTTGAGTCAAGACCACTTCAAATGGGATGCTTTTACCGTTATGGATACCGTAATGATGGGGCATACCGTGTTGTGGGATATCATGAAACAGCGCGAAGAACTCTATGCTAAAGAAGACTTTACAGACGAAGATGGACTGAAAGTGTCCGAACTGGAAGAACGGTTCGCTGAACTGGACGGCTGGAATGCCGAGAGTGACGCAGCCATGTTGTTGAGCGGTTTGGGAATCAAAGAAGATAAGCACTACACACTGATGGGCGAATTGAGTGGTAAAGAGAAAGTACGTGTCATGCTAGCGCAGGCATTGTACGGAAATCCTGATAACCTCCTTCTCGACGAACCTACCAATGATTTGGATATGGAGACAGTGACATGGCTGGAAGAATATCTTTCCAACTTCGAACATACGGTGCTTGTTGTGAGCCACGACCGTCACTTCCTCGACTCCGTCTGTACGCATACAGTCGATATTGACTATGGAAAGATCAATATGTTTGCCGGTAACTACAGTTTCTGGTACGAATCCAGCCAGTTGGCCCTCCGTCAGCAGCAGAACCAGAAGGCGAAGGCTGAGGAGAAGAAGAAAGAGCTCGAAGAATTTATCCGCCGTTTTAGTGCCAACGTAGCGAAGAGTAAGCAGACCACCAGCCGCAAGAAAATGCTGGAAAAACTGAATGTAGAAGAAATTAAACCTTCTTCACGCAAGTATCCGGGTATTATCTTCACTCCCGAACGCGAGCCGGGCAATCAGATTCTCGAAGTTGCCGGATTGAGCAAGAAGACGGAAGAAGGCGTAGTGCTTTTCAACGATGTCAACTTCAATGTAGAAAAGGGAGACAAAATTGTATTCCTGTCACGTAACCCGCGTGCCATGACTGCACTTTTTGAAATCATCAACGGAAATATAAAACCGGATTCGGGAACCTTCAACTGGGGGGTGACTATCACCACCGCTTACTTGCCTTTGGACAATACCGACTTCTTCAATACGGACCTGAACTTGGTGGACTGGTTGAGCCAGTTTGGCGAAGGAAACGAAGTGTATATGAAGAGTTTTCTCGGGCGTATGCTGTTCTCCGGTGAGGAAGTACTGAAGAAAGTGAGCGTACTTTCCGGAGGTGAAAAAATGCGTTGTATGATTGCCCGTATGCAGCTCAGGGGGGCAAACTGCCTCATTCTGGATACTCCTACCAACCACTTGGATTTGGAATCTATCCAGGCATTCAACAACAACCTGAAAACGTATAGAGGAAACATCCTGTTTTCGTCTCATGACCACGAATTTATTCAGACCGTTGCCAACCGTATCATCGAACTGACGCCGAACGGTATCATTGACAAGATGATGGAATACGACGAATATATCACGTCAGACCACATTAAAGAATTGAGAGCGAAGATGTACGGAGATAAGTAAGACTCCGGACATTACTGATAATAAAAAAGAGAGCGTATCAAGACATTAGTTTTTGATACGCTCTCTTTTTTAGGGATAATTTGTCATTCAAGTAACTTTGGAGCTACTATGAATTAGCATTCGCTATACATAACTTTATTCGTCTGACAGTTGTCAGACGAATAGAATTATGCAACAACAAAGATTGATTTATTAAATACGAGGGGTAGAAATGTGTTAACTCGGACTTAGTTTATAACCGTTGTCTTACTCTGATATAGGGCTATACTCTATATATCAAGGTTATTCCTTTACTTATTTCTTATAAATCAACTTACTCGGCACCCCGTCTCCAAACAGGTTATCGCCCAATGTTGTGATCTTATTTCCCGTAGCCAATACATAGCGGAGATTGTCACATCCCATAAATGCGCCGAACTCGATAGCAGTCACGCTGGCCGGAAGTTCGAGTGTACCGCAAAGACGTCCGCAGTTACTGAATACACGCTGTCCGATCGATTTGAGATTATGAGGTAACTTCATTCTCAATAAATATTTTTTTTGTGAGAAAGTAAAGTCAGGGATAGCTGTTGCGTTTGTTCTGGAAATATCCACTGAAACAAGGTTCGGCATATAGTCGCGGATAAGTTTGAAGTCGGCGTTGTCCAGTTTGCCTTCTATGGTGAGGAAGTTGATGTCTCTGGGTTGCAGACCGGATTTCAGGATTTCTTCTTCCAGTTTGCCCATTGCTCCCACTTGCAAAGTGGTTTCTACCGGTTCTCCCTCTATGAAAGCAAACTTTTCCCACCTATTCTTATAACGGTATTCATCGCTGCTGCCCAGCGGAACGAAAATAGCGGTAATGCTGTCCGCCAATGCCTCCGGCAACAGGTTAGGAGCTGTCTTTTTCCGGATCTGGCAGATTTTCAGGTTCTCGCACCCTTTGAAGGCGGCGTCTTCGATGTTCTTGATTTTCTCGGAGAGAATTATTTTCTCCAGGGTGGCTTTACCTTTAGTCACTCCGTCTACGATGTTCGAGAAAGCGTAAGTAGGGATGAAGTTCGGCATATAAACGCAAAGTTTTCCGTTGGGATAGGTACCGGCTTTCCCGGTGTACATCTTGATGTCTGCATTCGAAATGTCCAATACTTTCAGGTTGGGAAATTCATCACGCAGATGTCTGAAGTCCTCGGCATTTATTTTACCGGTCAAAGTGAGGTGGGTGATACTGTTGGCCTCATCCTCCGTCATCATGGAAATCAGCGTTCCGGGTTTACTTACAAAATAAGTCTTGCTCACTTGGGCGACTGCTCCTAATGCATTGGCAGCCAATATGAAACTAATCAATAGTAGTTTAATTTTCATAATTTTGCAGATTTGTTCAGGCAAATATAGGAAAAATAGGTAAGAGATAGTGTTTTTTTATGTTTTATATCTAATTTTGTAGCCGGATTAACAAATTGTAAAAATGGAGGCAGAAAACATTGTGGATAAAAAAGAACTGAAGGGACTTCCTATATGGGCGTGTATTTTGCTGTTTATAGTGGTGTTTTTTGTGTTTATGTTGTTGTATAGTGCATTGATACAAGGATTCCTTTCATTGGTTCTTGGAGTGGAGGCCCGTCACCCCGGAATAGTGGGGTATATTCTGCAAGAGACGGGTATGCTTTTGACCGCTTTGACTTCTGCTGTTATCATGCTTCGTTTTGAACGGCGTCCGTTCTCAGACTTGGGCTTGTCTGTCAAAGGACATGCGCGAGGATTGTGGTACGGATTCCTGATAGCTGTTCTGTTTTATCTGGTTGGCTTCGGACTGTCTCTGCTTTTGGGAGAAATAGAAGTGACCGGTTTTAAGTTTGAACCGGTGAATTTGCTCGGTTCGTGGGTCTTTTTTCTGTTGGTGGCGTTGTTTGAAGAGATTCTGATGCGCGGCTATATTCTCGGACGACTGCTTCATACACGTATGAATAAATTCCTGTCGTTATTTATATCATCGGCATTGTTTGCCTTGTTACATATCTTCAATCCGGAAATAGATTTCTTGCCTATGCTCAATCTGCTACTTGCTGGCATGCTGCTGGGAGCTTCTTACTTGTATACAAAGAATCTTTGTTTCCCTATCTCCCTTCATCTTTTCTGGAACTGGATTCAGGGACCGGTGTTGGGCTACGAAGTGAGTGGTAACAATTTCATATCTTCTATGCTGACTTTGCATCTGCCCGAGGACAATGTACTGAATGGCGGAGCCTTCGGGTTTGAAGGCTCGCTCATTTGCACAGTACTTATGATTGTATTGACGATTCTGATTGTTTGGTGGGGGGAAAAGAGAGAGGCGATCAGTCTTGCGGTACCCCAATCATGCTAAGTTGAATTCGTTTGCGGTCGGTATCCACATTTATAATCTTGACCATAACTTGCTGGTGAATGGATACGATTTCCGTAGGGTCGGAAATATATCGTTCGGCCAGTTGGGAGAGGTGTACAAGGCCATTCTCCTTGATACCTATATCGACGAAGGCACCGAAATTAGTGATGTTGCCTACAATGCCCGGAAGTATCATTCCTTCGCGCAAGTCGTTGATCGTACGTACGTTCTTATCAAATTCGAATACCTTAATGGTTTTACGAGGGTCACGTCCCGGTTTGTCGAGTTCTTGTAGGATGTCCTGTAAGGTAGGCAGTCCGACGGTGGGAGTGAGATAGTCGGAGATATTGATTTTCTGCCGGAGTTCCTTGTTAGCTATCAGTTCGTCGACGGTACATTTCAGGTCTTTGGCCATTTGCTCTACGATGTGGTAGCTTTCCGGATGTACGGCAGTGTTGTCCAACGGATTTTTGGCTCCGGGGATACGGAGAAAGCCGGCACATTGCTCAAAGGCTTTGGCACCCATGCGTGGGACTTTCATCAGTTCTTTCCGTGAGTTGAAGGCTCCGTTTTCTACACGATAGTTTACGATGTTCTGTGCCAGTTGAGGTCCCAGGCCGGAGATATACGTCAACAAATGGCTACTGGCTGTGTTCAGGTTGACACCAACGAGGTTGACACAGTTTTCTACTGTCTGGTCGAGTGCTTTCTTTAGCTTTGTCTGGTCCACATCGTGTTGGTATTGACCTACGCCGATAGATTTGGGATCGATTTTAACCAGTTCCGCCAATGGGTCCATGAGACGGCGGCCGATAGAGACTGCTCCCCGTACTGTAACGTCATAGTCGGGAAACTCATCGCGAGCGATCTTGGAAGCTGAATAGATAGAAGCTCCTTGTTCACTGACCATGAATACGGGAATTTGGCGGTCAAACGTCTGACGGTTGATAAAGTCTTCCGTCTCGCGGCTGGCCGTTCCGTTGCCGATAGAGATTGCTTCTATCTGATAGGCTTCTATCATCTTGCGGAGTTTGGAAGCGGCTTCGCCGGGTTTGTTGACCGGGGGATGCGGATAGATATTTTCATTATGTATCAGGTTACCTTGTGCGTCTAGGCAAACTACTTTGCATCCGGTACGGAATCCGGGATCAATTGCGAGCACCCGTTTCTGTCCCAATGGAGCGGCAAGCAGTAGCTGGCGGAGGTTTTCCGTGAACACGCGTATGGCTTCTTCGTCCGCTTTTTCTTTGGATTGGGCGGCAAATTCCGTTTCAATGGAGGGTTTGAGCAGACGTTTGTAGGCATCGGCAGTGGCTTCGCTTACCTGATGGCTGCATTCGTTATTGCCTCGTACGAATTGGCGTTCCAAACGTTCGATACACGTCTCATCATCCGGAGTGATAGAGACTTTCAACAGTCCTTCCGATTCTGCACGGCGGATAGCCAGCAAACGGTGGGAGGTGCAGCGTTTCAGAGGCTCGGAGAAGTCGAAGTAATCCCGGTATTTGGCAGCTTCATCCTCTTTGCCTTTCACTACTTTGGCGATGATCTCCGCCTGTCGTCCGAACTGGTTACGCACTGCGTTGCGGGCATGTTCGTCTTCGTTCACTTGTTCGGCGATGATGTCACGGGCACCTTTTAGGGCATCGTCTATGTCTTTCACGTCACCTTTGACGAAGGAGGAGGCGCGGACGGCAAGATTATTCTCCCGTTGTAGCAAGAGGATTGTGGCAAGCGGTTCGAGTCCTTTTTGGCGGGCGGCTTCCGCACGGGTTTTCCGTTTGGGTTTGTAGGGGAGATAGATATCTTCCAGTTCCGTAGGGTTCCAGGTGTCGTTGATGCGCTTCTCGAGCTCGGCGGTCAGTTTACCTTGTTCGGTGATAGTACCGAGAATCGTTTCCTTGCGTTTGGCTATATCGCACAGCTTATCGTGTCGCTCCTTGATCTGCTCTATTTGAACTTCATCCAGTCCACCCGTAGCTTCTTTACGGTAACGGCTGATGAATGGTATAGTGGCACCTTCACCCAAAAGATGAAGGGTGCTGGCGATTTGTCTTTCCGGTATGCCTAATGATCCGGAAATCATCTTGTGAAATAATTCCATAAACAGTTTTTTGAAAATGAATGAGCGACAAAAATACATATAAATCTGTTATACCCGACAAGTTTTGTTATATTTGCATGCAAAATAAAAAAGGTCGCAGATTAAAACAACACAATTATGTCGAGATATGTAGGATACCTGTTCGTCTGTATTCTTTGGCTGTTCGTGCCTATGGGGGCATGGGCTGTCTCTAAAGATAAGAATCCCATTCTGATTATCTGCTCCTATAATCCGGCAGCGCACCAGACTTCGGTCACCATTTCCGATTATATGGAAGAATATGGCAAACTGGGAGGGCAGCGTGACATTATCATTGAAAACATGAACTGCAAAAGTTTCTCGGAAGCTCCGCTCTGGAGTGATATGATGACGCAGATTCTTTCTAAATACCAGGGAGAGAAGCATCCGGGACAAATTATTTTATTGGGTCAGGAAGCATGGGCGGCTTATTTGTCACAAAGGGATTCGATGCAGATAAAAGTGCCGGTCATGTGTAGCCTCGCGAGTAGTAATATCGTAATATTACCGAAGGATACCGTGAAGAATCTTGATAGCTGGATGCCCGAATCCGTAGATATTTTTGCTGACCACATGGATATTCCGGAACTCGAATCGGGCTTTATCAATCAGTATGACATAGAGGGGAATATACGTATGCTCCGGGCGTTTTATCCAAAAACGGAGCATATCGCTTTTATATCGGATAATACGTATGGCGGTGTGACTATGCAGGCATTGGTACGGAAGGAAATGGAAAAGTTCCCCGATTTGGATTTGATTCTTATGGACGGGCGTAAGCATACTATCTACACGATTGTGGAGGAGTTGAGACATTTGCCGGAAAATACGGTTATTATGGTGGGGACTTGGCGTGTGGATATGAATGAGGGGTATTTCATGCGGAATGCCACTTATGCCATGATGGAGGCGACTCCCGCTATTCCGGCTTTTACACCTTCTTCGGTGAGCTTGGGGTCTTGGGCAATTGGTGGCGTGCTTCCTGACTATCGGAAAGTGGGAAAGGAAATGGCACAGGAATCTGTACGAATGGATAGTCAGCCGGGAGATACGGCGAAACATCTTTCCGTGATTGGTTGTAAGGCTGTATTGGATAGCCGAAAGGTGAAGGAATGGGGATTGAATCCGAAAGTCTTGCCTTTTGATGTGCAGCTTATTAATCAGCCGGTTTCTTTCTATCAGCAGTATACGTATCAGATTTGGTCCGCTTGTGCGCTGTTTGTGATATTGGTGCTCGGATTATGTATTTCGCTGTTTTATTATTTCCGCACGAAACGTTTGAGGGATGAATTGTTGAAATCGGAGAAGGATCTGCGTGTAGCGAAGGATAGGGCGGAAGAATCGAATCGTCTGAAAAGCGCTTTTCTAGCTAATATGAGCCATGAGATACGAACGCCGTTGAATTCTATTGTCGGCTTTTCGGATGTACTGGCGGTAGGCGGCAGCACAGAGGAGGAACAACAGTCCTATTATCAGATTATTAAGACGAACTCAGATTTGTTACTTCGCCTGATTAACGATATTCTTGATCTTTCACGTCTGGAGGCGAACCGGGTGACGCTGACTTGGGAGGAGTGTGATGTGGTGCAGTTATGCAACCAGGTGGTGGCTTCTGTCAGTTTCTCGCGACGGTCGGATAATCAGTTTCTATTCAATACATCTTTCGAGAGTTTCCGAATGGAGACGGACGTGCAGCGTATGCAGCAGGTGATTATCAATTTGATGTCCAATGCCGATAAGTTTACAAAACAGGGAAAGATAACGTTGGATTTTTCGGTGAATGAGGAGACGCAAATGGCTGTCTTTTCGGTGACGGACACGGGATGCGGTATTCCGAAGGAGAAACAGGCGTTGGTGTTCGAGCGTTTTGAAAAACTGAATGAATATGCGCAGGGGACAGGTTTGGGACTGTCTATCTGTAAATTGATTGTGTATAAATGGAAAGGAGAGATATGGATTGATCCTGATTACACAGGAGGGGCACGGTTTGTTTTCTCTCACCCGCTAAATATAGAAAAAGAATGAAACGATTTACATTGATTTATGTTTGGCTTCTTTTCCTCGTGCTGTCCGTTGCGGCGCAGGAAAAAGTGGTGAAGCTGAAGATTGTACAAACAAGTGATGTGCACGGCAACTATTATCCTTATAACTTTATAACCCGTCAGGAATGGAAAGGCAGCTTGGCGCGAATCTATTCTTTTGTACAGAAAGAGCGCCGGGAGTATAAAGAGAATCTTATTTTACTCGATAATGGTGATATCTTGCAGGGACAACCTACAGCTTATTACTATAATTATATAGATACGGTATCTCCTCATCTTTGTGCGGAGATGATGAACTATATGAAATATGATGCCGGCAATATGGGTAATCATGATGTGGAAACCGGACGCAGTGTGTTCGACCGTTGGATCGGGACTTGTGATTTCCCTATATTGGGAGCGAACATCATAGATACGTCTACCGGAGAAACGTATCTGCCACCGTACAAGGTACTGAGGCGTGACGGTGTGAAAATAGTTATCTTGGGAATGATTACCCCGGCTATTCCTGCATGGCTTTCCGAAAATTTGTGGAAGGGATTGCATTTTGACGATATGGAGGAGACGGCTCGTAAATGGATGAAGATTATTCGTGAAAAAGAGAATCCGGACTTAGTGATTGGCTTGTTCCATGCGGGGCAGGAAGCGTTCAAAATGTCCGGCAAATATAATGAGAACGCATCTCTGAATGTGGCGAAGAATGTACCGGGATTTGATATGGTATTAATGGGGCATGATCATGCCCGTGAATGTAAGAAGGTGGTGAATATTGTCGGAGATTCGGTCTTGATTATTGACCCGGCCAGCAACGGGGTGGTGCTCTCTAATGTGGATGTCACTCTGAAATTGAAAGACGGGAAATTGGTGGATAAAGATATCAGGGGGAGACTTACTGAAACGAAAGATTATGGAGTCAGCGAGGACTTTATGAAACATTTCGCTTCTCAGTATGAGACCGTGAAGAGGTTTGTATCCAAAAAGATAGGTACATTTACTGAAAGTATCTCTACTCATCCTTCTTTCTTCGGTCCTTCTGCTTTCATTGATTTGATACATACGTTGCAGCTTGATATTACGGGGGCGGATGTTTCTTTCGCTGCTCCGCTTTCATTTGATGCGGAAATAAAGGAAGGGGATGTGTCTGTCAGTGATATGTTCAACCTGTATAAGTACGAGAATATGCTTTACGTGATGACATTGTCGGGAAAAGAAATTAAAGATTTTTTGGAAATGTCTTATTATATGTGGACAAATCGGATGAAATCGCCGGACGATCATTTGCTCTGGTTCAAGGAGAAGCGTCGCGAAGGTGCGGAGGACAGGGCCTCTTTCCAGAATTACAGTTTTAACTTTGATTCGGCATCAGGCATTATTTATACGGTGGATGTCACCAAACCACAAGGAGAGAAGGTGACGATTGCCAGTATGGCCGATGGCTCTCCTTTCCTTATGAACAAGGTATATAAGGTGGCTCTGAACTCTTATCGCGGTAACGGTGGTGGCGAGTTACTGACTAAAGGCTCCGGGATTCCACAGGAGAAATTGAAAGACCGTATTATTTTCTCTACGGACAAGGACCTTCGCTTCTATCTGATGAATTATATCGAGAAGAAAGGGATAATGGACCCGAAGGCGTTGAACCAGTGGAAATTTATTCCTGAAGAGTGGACAGTCCCTGCCGCCAAACATGATTATGAGTATTTATTCGGGGTGGTCAATAAGTAACTAATTTTGTTCATTTTGTCAGATAATCTTTTTGTTTGGTTGTATATCTGATTAATAGCTGGTATATTTGTCACTAAAAAAGAGAGAGAGTATGGAGATTCAAGGTGTTCCGAAAATAGGTATTTCTTCGGTAGTTCATTCCAAGCATATAGATCCTGACTGCATTGATGTGGTTGACAATGATATAGCGCTCTTCGATACGGAGAGCGTTGTTTCCTTGTATAGCGGACCTAGTAAGCTGGAGGTAGTTACAGTGGCCCTCTGTTTGGGAGGTGGTAGTAAATTTAATATTAGTTTACGCGAGTATGAAATAGTTCCGGGACGAATGGTGATTGTCTTGCCGAATCAGATTATCGAGCATAGGTGGTTTAGTCCTGATTTCAAGGCTATTTTCTTTGCGGTATCAAAGAATTTGCTGGAAGCATTGCCTAAAGTGGGGAATGTACTTTCTCTGTTCTTTTATTTGAAAGATTATCCTTGTTTTGACCTTACGCCGCATGAACAGGATATTATCCGGGAATATTATAGCTTTATCAGGAAAAGATTGAAGAATAAGGAGGACTTGTATCGTAGAGAAGTCGTAATGGGACTGATGCAAGGTTTTTTCTTCGAACTTTGCAATATCTTTAATAGCCATGCTCCGACTGCCGCCGCTACGGTGAAGAATAAAAGTCGGAAAGAGTATATATTCGAGCGTTTCTATGAATCTCTGATAGAATCTTATCAATCGGAACGTAGTGTGAAATTTTATGCCGACCAGTTGTGTCTGACACCGAAACATCTCTCAGGTGTGGTGAAAGAAGTCAGTGGTAAAACGGTGGGGGAGTGGATTGATGAGCTGGTGATTCTGGAGGCAAAAGCGCTTCTGAATTCTTCGAGTATGAATATACAAGAGATTGCCGACCGGCTCAATTTTGCAAACCAGTCTTTCTTCGGGAAATATTTTAAGCATTATACCGGTATGTCTCCTAAAGAATACCGCAAAAGCCGATAACGGAATATTCTGTTATCATATATGTTTTGTCTTCATTGTGCGTTGTTTTTTACTATAAGACGCCGGAACGTACCCGGCTTAGTGTTTCCGGCGTCATCAGCAGGTAAGAGGCGATATGTGCCAATGGAGCTCGTTTGATGATTTCCGGATGCGTTTCGAGCAGGAGGTTATAACGTTCACGTGCCGATTCGAAGCGCCATGAGTCCGCTTTGATTTGGGATACGATTAAAGAGTATTCCAGTATTTTTTGATAAAACATATTGATTTCCCAATTTTCTTTGGCTAACTTAAATAGCATATCCCGCGGAAACATGTAAAGAACAACAGGCTCTAATGTTTCTACAATTAGTTTTGTCGGTACTTGTTTCAGGAAACTTTCAATACACATCACGATACATCCTTCGTAAGAGAAATGTTCGGTAACATCTTTTCCGTTTTTATAGTAATACTGCCTAAGCATTCCTTTGCCGACAAAAACAATTTCATGGGCTACTTCTCCTTCATTCAGTGCTATGGCTCCTTTCGGATATTCTTCACGAATGAGAATGTTTTCGATCTGCCTTCTTCCCTCTATACTCATCTCCGGAAAGCGGGAGTTTACAACGGCGTTTACTGTCTCTCTTAATAGTGTGTCCATTTCTTTTTTGTCTTGATGTGTGCAAAAATACTAAAAACGGTTGACATAAATCAAGTGTGGCACAAAAAAGATGTATCTTTGTACTTAAAATCAAGATGTAGGCGATGATGAATAAAATTATAGGAGCGGCTGTATTGCTGCTTTGTTTTTGCAGTTGTGTGAAGGATAATGATGCGATATATTATCCTGTGGGTAATGTGGATATTGAAAAAGGCGGTCCGGCTCTGGAAGTAGGATCTAATAGTATTTTGGTGGCTGAGAGCTATAATGAAGAGGATTATGTATTGGATACGCTTGCGCAGTATCCGGGTGATCCGACTCTTGGCAAGCTGACGTTTATGATTAATCTGAAAAATCAGTCGGGAACCCGGGAGGTTGCAGAGTTCAATGGTGTAGGTAAATCCGTATTGACTATGAGCCTCGGTTACAAAGACGGTAATTATCCGGTAGAAAGCCAGATTCCTGTTTATACTTCCGCAGATGCTACTGCTAGTTATGCCATTAAACTTCGTTTAAAGGGAGAGTTAACTTTAACCGACGATGAATGGATGATTGATTATGTTTATGCTCAACTGGCCGGTTTATTCCAGCCTTATCCGCCAGCGTCTTTCCCGGAAGTCTTTATGTGTAAAGGAGGGGAACAGTCTTTTGCTACTTTTGATTCATTTCGCAGGACCTGGACATTTGATATAACTTATGATCATTCCGAGCTTTCTTTTAGTCAATTATACTTTAACTTATTTGTTAATCTGGCTGGGCAAAAGCGGGAAGACAGAATCCGGCTGAGGATAGATAAAGATTCCTACTTTAAGATATATAAAATAAAAGAGGAAATGTAGTTAAACTACATTTCCTCTTTTATTTAGTAGTGGGTACGAGAATCGAACTCGTATTACATGCGTGAGAGGCATGTGTCCTAACCGTTAGACGAACCCACCGGCATTTTATGGATTTAAAAAGAGCCAAGTCTTATAAACTTAGCTCTTTTTCTCTTGAGATTTGTTTGCGGAAGCTGGGGGATTCGAACCCCCGGTACCCTTGCGAGTACGTCAGTTTAGCAAACTGGTGGTTTCAGCCACTCACCCAAACTTCCTTGAACCCGCATTCTCTCTCAAATGCGGTGCAAATATAGGGGGAACTTTTGGACTACGCAAATCTTTTAGCAAGATTTTTTTAGTCTGTTTTTTGAAAAATCAGATAACTTGCTATGTTTCAAATGTTAAACGAATGATTTTTTTTCGATATCTTTTATTTTTTGTTACGAAGGAAAGAACTTGAAACATATTGACGGTATCTGCTTGCGATATTGACGGTATCTTAGTGAGATAGGGTAACTATGTCGACCGGACAGTGACGCTATATTTCAGAGCATAAAAAAAGGCTATCTATCCCAGACAGCCAATCTTTTGTTAACCTTAAATCTAATACTATGAAAAACACATTACAAAGATACGGACTTCTGGAAAATTAGCAAGTAAAGCAAGAAAAAACAGATGTTTTATAACATTGATTAAATAATTCATTCTACTATTCAATCTTTATTAAGATTTTTACTGCTTTGAATGCTATATTCCCAATATTTATCACATAGTTGCAGGTAACTTGTCTCGGCACTCTTACCTCCCAAGGAGATAGCATACATTTTTGTTTGTTTTGCTTTTGCATGTTCTATGCTTCGGGCTAACATATAATCAACGGGACGCATCTCAAAGTCGGATACGGTGATGATATCTGTTTCCATATATTGGTAATCGGAGGCAAAGATACGAGATTTCTTTGAGATAGGTTTATTGGGTACAGAGGGATTTACCTCCATAATTAGGCAATTTCCTCCGTACAAGTAGGACTTTTCAGTTTCATAAGGAAAATTCATTCTATACTTTTGTCATATCGAAAGATAAATGATATAAATAAGGACCATAAAAATAAAGGATTATGAAAACGAACGCATTCAAATACTTAGGTATAGCTTTAATGGCATTGATGATGATTAGCCTTACTTCTTGCGAAGTAGAAATTGATAGCTTTTATGATGATGATAATATCGGTGGCGGGTATTATTCCCGTTCGTCGGAATTGTGCAGTCGCACATGGATCAGTTATTACCGTGACGCAGACGGGAACCGTTGTTGTCAAGAACTGGATTTTTATTTAGACCGTACAGGGGTTGATTACATACGAGTGGAATACCGTAACGGAGATGTGGAAGTTTTTGAATATAATTTCCGGTGGAACTGGGAAAACTATGCACAAACATCTATCAGGATGTCCTACGGTCCGGGTGATGTTTCCTATCTGGATGATGTGTACCTTGGTGGAAACAGATTAAGCGGTTATCTGGACGGAAGGGATAACTTTGTGGAATATCAGGGAAGCAGGTAAAAAAAACAATAGGTATCGGAGATAACAAGATGCAGGTAGAAAGACGAGGACAAAGAAGGATAAGATAAAAATGTGTCAGGGGTTAATGACAGAATGATAGGTAGGAGAGGTAAAAGGTTGCCAATAGGATTTCAGGAATAAGGGTTAGAGTATAAATAGGGCGCGAAATGAAAGCATAAAAGTTTTGAACGGGACTAAATAGTTTTTATCTTTGCGCCCTATTAGTTTTATATATACATGGAGTGGTTATCTAGTCTATTTCTCGAACATTCTGCCTTACAGGCTGTTGTGGTACTTTCACTGATTTCTGCGATAGGTCTGGGCTTGGGAAGAGTGCATTTCTGGGGTATATCCCTGGGAGTCACTTTTGTTTTTTTTGCCGGTATACTTGCCGGACATTTCGGGCTTTCGGTTGACCCGCAGATGTTGAATTACGCAGAAAGTTTCGGTCTGGTTATCTTTGTTTATTCTCTCGGTCTACAAGTGGGGCCCGGTTTTTTCAGTTCTTTCCGGAAAGGAGGAGTGACGTTGAATATGTTGGCGTTGGGAGTTGTTCTTCTGGGTACTTTATTAACGGTGGTAGCCAGTTATGCTACAGGTATATCACTTCCCGATATGGTTGGTATTCTTTGCGGAGCAACGACAAACACTCCGGCGTTGGGAGCGGCGCAGCAGACATTGAAACAAATGGGCATGGATAGTAGTACGCCTGCTCTGGGATGTGCCGTGGCCTATCCAATGGGAGTAGTCGGTGTGATTCTTGCCGTTTTGTTAATTCGTAAAGTATTGGTTCGCAAGGAAGACTTGGAAATAAAGGAGAAGGATGATGCGAACAAAACCTATATTGCAGCGTTTCAAGTACATAATCCTGCTATTTTCAATAAAAGCATAAAGGATATAGCTCATTTGAGTTATCCTAAGTTTGTTATTTCCCGTTTGTGGCGTGACGGACATGTCAGTATTCCGACTTCTGATAAAGTGTTGAAGGAAGGTGATCGCTTGCTGGTGATTACGGCTGAAAAAGATGCGCTGGCTCTGACTGTGCTTTTCGGCGAACAGGAAAATACGGATTGGAACAAAGAGGACATTGACTGGAATGCGATTGACAGTGAACTGGTCTCCCAGCGCATTGTTGTCACTCGCCCTGAACTGAACGGGAAGAAATTGGGAGCGCTCCGGTTGAGAAATCATTATGGAATCAATATCAGCCGTGTCTATCGTTCGGGTGTACAACTGCTCGCCACTCCGGGATTGATACTTCAGTTGGGTGACCGACTGACGGTAGTAGGGGAAAAGGCAGCCATTCAAAACGTGGAAAAAGTGCTAGGTAATGCTGTCAAGAGTTTGAAAGAACCTAATTTAGTTGTTATATTTATTGGTATCGTGTTGGGATTGGCGTTAGGTGCTATTCCTTTTTCTATTCCGGGTATCAGTACTCCTGTAAAACTAGGCTTGGCAGGTGGTCCTATTATTGTCGGTATCCTTTTAGGTACGTTTGGACCACGGATACACATGATTACCTACACTACTCGTAGTGCCAATTTGATGTTACGTGCCTTGGGACTCTCAATGTATCTAGCCTGTCTGGGACTAGATGCTGGGGCACATTTCTTCGATACGGTATTCCGTTCGGAAGGGCTACTGTGGATCGGTTTAGGAGCCGGACTGACAATCATCCCAACTGTTTTAGTGGGCTTTGTAGCCTTCAAGATGATGAAGATCGATTTTGGCACAGTGTCCGGTATGCTATGCGGAAGTATGGCGAATCCTATGGCATTAAATTATGCAAATGATACAATTCCCGGTGATAACCCGTCTGTAGCCTATGCGACAGTATATCCATTGTGTATGTTTCTACGGGTGATTATTGCACAAGTACTGTTGATGTTCTTATTAGGTTGAAAATAAATTTTATATGAAAATTGTAAACGAGTAAATAAAAAATATATTTATCACGGATAACTGAATGGAATGATTCCGAACAACGAACATAGGAAGCAAAGTAATTGTTAATTAGTAAATTGTAATAAAATAGAATGACTGCTCAAAGTAATATAACTCCTGAAAGTATTGTGGGCGATCTCCGCTACCTTCAATTGCTTTCCCGTAGTTTTCCTACTATTGCCGATGCTAGTACGGAAATTATCAATCTGGAGGCTATCTTGAATCTGCCTAAGGGGACAGAACATTTCCTGACAGATATACACGGTGAATATGAAGCATTCCAACATGTACTGAAAAATGCTTCAGGTGCGGTAAAGCGTAAAGTGAATGAAATATTCGGCAATACTCTCCGTGAAGCGGAAAAGAAAGAACTCTGTACGCTGATTTACTATCCCGAAGAAAAACTTCAACTGGTGAAAGCTCGTGAGAAGGACTTGGACGATTGGTATCTGATTACTCTGAACCAACTGGTGAAGGTCTGTCAGAATGTGTCTTCCAAGTATACGCGTTCTAAAGTGCGTAAATCGTTACCTGCCGAGTTCTCCTATATTATTCAGGAATTATTGCATGAATCGTCTATCGAACCGAATAAACATGCTTATATCAATGTAATTATCAGTACGATTATTACAACAAAGCGGGCAGATGACTTCATCATTGCTATGTGTAACCTGATTCAACGGCTGACTATTGACTCCCTGCATATTGTCGGTGACATCTACGACCGTGGTCCTGGTGCGCATATCATCATGGATACTTTATGTAATTATCATAATTTTGATATTCAATGGGGAAACCATGATATTCTTTGGATGGGTGCTGCTTCGGGCAATGACAGTTGCATCGCTAATGTGATCCGTATGTCTATGCGTTACGGTAATTTGGGCACATTGGAAGATGGTTATGGTATTAATCTGCTGCCATTGGCTACCTTTGCTATGGATACTTATGCTGATGATCCCTGTACTATCTTCATGCCGAAGATGAATTTTGCCGACGCTCACTATAATGAGAAAACCCTGCGTTTGATTACCCAGATGCATAAAGCGATTACTATCATCCAGTTTAAGTTGGAGGCTGAAATCATCGACCGTCGTCCTGAATTCGGCATGGAGAACCGGAAACTTTTAGAGAAGATAGACTTCGACCGTGGTGTCTTTGTGTACGAGGGAAAAGAATATGTCCTGCGTGATACCAACTTTCCGACAGTAGACCCAGCCAATCCTTATCGGCTGACAGAAGAGGAACGTGAACTGGTAGAAAAGATTCATTATTCATTTATGAATAGTGAGAAGTTGAAGAAACATATGCGCTGTCTGTTTACGTATGGCGGGATGTATTTGGTTTCCAACTCGAATCTTCTTTATCATGCTTCCGTACCTTTAAATGAAGATGGCAGTTTCAAGCGTGTCAAAATCCGGGGAAAGGAATACTGGGGACGCAAGCTACTGGATAAGGCCGACCAGTTGATTCGTACCGCTTACTTTGATGAAGAAGGAGAGGAGGATAAGGAATTTGCTATGGACTATATCTGGTATATGTGGTGCGGTCCTGAAGCTCCTCTGTTTGATAAAGATAAAATGGCTACTTTTGAGCGCTACTTTGTAGAAGATAAAGAACTGCACAAAGAGAAGAAAGGGCATTATTATACATTGCGTAATCGTGAGGATATTTGTGACCGGATTCTGGAAGAATTTGGTGCTTCGGGTCCTCATTCGCATATCATCAATGGTCATGTGCCGGTAAAGACTATTCAGGGCGAACAGCCGATGAAAGCTAACGGTAAACTTTTTGTGATTGACGGTGGATTTTCAAAGGCTTATCAGCCGGAAACAGGGATTGCAGGATATACGCTTGTTTACCATTCTCACGGTATGCAGCTTGTACAGCATGAACCATTCCAGTCGCGGCAGAAAGCAATTGAGGAAGGGCTGGATATTAAGTCTACCAATTTTGTACTGGAATTCAATTCACAACGAATGATGGTGAAAGATACTGATAAAGGAAAAGAGCTGGTAACGCAGATTCAGGATTTAAAAAAACTACTTGTTGCTTATCGTACCGGATTGATAAAAGAGAAGATATAAAAGAATAGTAAGTAGTGATTAACAATGAACGGTGAATAAGTTGCAACGTAATAAAGCAACTTGTTCACCGTTCACTATTTTGTATACTGTTTGCTATACATACATTCTTTTTTAGAAAAGAACAATGCCTGCTTCAATGATAACACCTTTATCGTAATTGCTTGATTTATTATAGAACCGGGTAAGTCCGTAACCACCCGTTGCAAAAATACCGAATTTTGGAGTAAACTGATATTCCAGATTGGCACGGGCTTGCAGTGCATATAGGCGTTTTGGAATTACTTCATCCTTATTGTCGAATGCTTCAATGTGTTGATAACCAAGATCTCCGCTGATAGATAGTCCTTTATAAACAGGGAAGGAAATACCAGCACGATAGGAGGCGCTGGCTGAGAACTTGTCATTTAAGTCCTGATACATGGAACCGACTCCCAGAATTGTATAGAACAGCTGGTTCTTGAAACGCACACCGATGTTGGCAGCTGTAGAATTGCCACCATACAGCATCATTTGCACTTTCGTATCAGGATTGGCATTGACCAGACCCAGTTGCAATCCTTTCATATCTTCCCTATAATAATTGACCAGACCAATTTGTAAACCACGGGCTTTTGTTGCATAGTTACATAAAGCGATCTGTAAGCCATTCAGTTTTCGGGCAGTAATATTGGCAATACCTGCAATCTGCAAACCATTCATATCTTCGCCCACCACATTCAGTAGTCCGGAAGTTACCATACCGTTATAGCTCTGTCCGGTGATATTGGCTGCGCCGGAGAACTGGAAGCCCGAAGCCATGTTTCCTGTCACATTCATAAAACCGCTCATCATCACTCCCGAAGTATTATCTCCTCCGATACTGGTAAGACCGGCAATAATTACCCCTTTTGTACCGTCTCCGGTAATATTTACTAATCCGGCAGTAGAAAGTCCTATGGTATTGTCACCGCTGATATTGCTGACACCCGCTATCTGAACACCGCGCATTGTTCCACCTGCCAAGTTAGCCAAACCTGTGATTTGCACTCCATTCATGTCGCCATGCACTACGCTTCCCAATGCATTGATACCGACACCATTCAGGCGGTTCAACGTAGAAAGCAGACCGATATTGACATAGGTCGTCTGCGTACTGTCATGCGGCTGCGTACATATATCTTTCCAAATGGAAATATTGATACCCGCACTCTTATTCTGTGCCGGCAAACAAACGGCAGCCATGAGAATAGCTGCCGTGAGGATTGTTTTTCTTATCTTCATTTTTAATATATTTCTCTTTCTCTTGATTTCTTTTTTCTCGGTTCAGGTGGAAATGCATGGGAGGATAATTATCCTTTCGCTTCCTGATACAGATAACGCTTAATACTCTTTTTCGGCGTCTTTTCAAATTCTTCCGGATAAATCTTCATTTTTGAGATCTGACTATATGCCGGCAACATAGCATTCAACGCCACTCGGTTTTCTTCCATAACCCGTTCAATGTCCTCGTTCTTCAAACCGTGGGCAAAAGCATCATCAAAGTCCGGATAAACAAGTCCGACGAGCTTTTCGTTCTGCTGGACAATAATACTTTCGGCCACATAGGGCAGGTTGTTCAACTTGTCTTCTATTTCTTCCGGATAAATATTCTGTCCGCTGGCACTGAGCAATAAGTTTTTGCTGCGTCCCTTGATTGTAATATTTCCTTCCGCATCTTTCAACGCCAGGTCTCCTGTGTGCAGCCAGCCGTCTTTATCTATAACTTCTTTTGTAGCTTCTTCATTTTTGTAATATCCCAGCATAACATTCGGTCCTTTACAAACTATTTCTCCTACGATATTTTCCGGGTCGGAAGATAGAACCTGTACATCCATACGTGGTACAGCTTTTCCGCAAGAGCCGGGTTTGAACCTTCTCCAATCTTCATAGCAGATAATCGGACCACATTCTGTCATTCCATAACCTACTGTATAAGGAAAATCAATCATTTTCAGGAATTGCTCAACTTCCTGATTGAAAGCTGCACCCCCTACGATAACTGCTTTGAAGTTTCCGCCGAACGCCTTAATCATTTCTTCGCGTACCGTTGCTTTAATCTTATCGTTGATAATAGGTACTTTCAGTAATATTTTCATGGCCGGAGTCTCCAACTTCGGAAGTACACTCTTTTTGATAATCTTTTCGATAATCAGTGGGACGGCAACGATCAAACTGGGTTTTACTTCTTCAAATGCCTGGAAAATGATTTTCGGACTTGGCATACGGGTCAGGAAGTAGATGTGACATCCTACGGAGAACTCATAAAGAAATTCGAAAGCCAGTCCGTACATGTGCGCCATAGGAAGCATGGATACAATCTTGTCTCCGGCTTCCAACTCCAATACTTCAAATGCAAATTTAGTATTCGACCACAAACTACGATAGGGGAGCATTACTCCTTTTGAATAACTGGTCGTTCCGGAAGTATAATTGATAACGGCTAATTCTTCGGGTTCGTCTTTGTGGTATTCGATATGTTCTCTACGGAAATTTTTCGGATATTTTTTGCCGAACATTTCATTCAAATGTTCGCGTGCGTGAGTTAACCGTTCACTACGGGATACCAGCAGGGTGAAGTCATTCATCATCAGGATACCTTCGAGTAGTGGCATTGCCGATTCGTTCAGGTTTTCCCATACCATATCTCCTACAAACAGCAGTTTGGCTTCGGAATGGTTGACGATATTGTGTACATTGTCTGCTTTAAACTCGTGGAGAATAGGAACGATTACTGCTCCGTACGTCAGTGTAGCAAGGAAAGTTACTCCCCAATGGGAGCTGTTTCTTCCGCATACGGCAATCTTATCTCCTTTGCGGATTCCACTTTCCTCAAAAATTATATGGAGTTTTTCGATTTTGCGGGCTACATCTTTATACTGAAGGGTGGCTCCCTTGTAATCTGTCAGGGCATCCAAATCCCAATTGTTCTTGATACTATTCTCAATGTAAGCTATAAAACTTTGTTCCATTGTTTTTGCACATTTGGTATTAAATTGTGCAAATATAGCAATTAAATTAAGAATGGAAAATTAACTATGAAGAATTTTTGGAGAGGGTGGAGAGAAGAGTGAGTCTGTGATATGCTATAAGCTAAAATAATTATACTGATAGCATATCAACAGATTGTTTGATTTTTTATTTCAAGTACCATTCATACATCTTTCGCACACCTTCCTCGATTTCGATTTTGTGATGCCAACCCAGTGCGTGCAGTTTCGAAGGATCGGTTAGCTTACGCATCGTGCCGTCCGGTTTACTGCTGTCGAAAGTCAGTTTGCCTTGATAGCCTACTGTCTCTACGATCCGCTCGGCAAGTTGTCGAATAGTGATTTCCTTACCTGTTCCGATGTTGATATGACAGTTACGGATATCCTTGCTACCTTCTTTATATGTATCTTTGAAGTCAACGTGTTCCATGACGAATACACTGGCGTCTGCCATTTCTTCACTCCAAAGGAACTCGCGGAGAGGAGTTCCCGTACCCCACAATGTCACTTCCGTTTCACTGATACCATATTTGCTTAGGATAGCCAGAATTTCTTCTTTCGGACTGTCTCCGTTGATACCTTCTACCGGGCGCAGGTTCATATCCTTTCGGACAGCCTCCCAGTTGCCTTCTTTCAGGCAATGGGCCAGATGAATCTTGCGGATCATAGCAGGCAGTACATGGCTGCGTTCCAAATCGAAGTTATCATTCGGACCATATAAGTTGGTCGGCATCACAGCGATGTAGTTTGTTCCATATTGCAGGTTGAAACTTTCACACATCTTCAGACCGGCAATCTTGGCGATGGCATACGGCTCGTTGGTATATTCCAACGGAGAAGTAAGTAATACATCCTCTTTCATCGGCTGCTTGGCGTCACGTGGATAAATACAGGTACTTCCGAGAAAGAGTAGCTTTTTTATGTTGTGGCGGAAACTTTCCCCGATGACATTCTGTTGGATTTGCAGATTTTTGTAGATAAAGTCGGCGCGGTAGATACTGTTTGCCATGATGCCGCCAACGAAGGCAGCAGCAAGGAATACATATTCCGGCTGTTCTTCATCGAAAAACTGGCGGACAGATACACTGTCGAGCAGGTCAAGCTCCTTGTGAGTGCGGCCTACCAGATTCGTGTATCCTTTATTCTGCAAATTTTTCCAGATAGCAGAACCCACGAGACCGTGGTGTCCTGCTACATATATTTTTGCATTCTTTTCCATTCTTCCGTTTAATGTTTGTTCGCGATCATGCGTTTCACCTTTTCCATGTCGTGGCGTACCATGATACGGACCAGTTCTTCAAATGAAGTCTTGCACGGATTCCAACCCAGCAATGTTCTTGCTTTGGTCGGGTCGCCTAACAACTGTTCAACTTCCGATGGACGGAAATATTTGGGGTCAACTTCTACCAATGGCTTGCCGGTGTCTACGTCAATTCCCTTTTCATTTATGCCCTCGCCTTCCCAGCGGAGTTCGATGCCTGCTTCCTTGAAAGCTAGCGTAGCAAATTCGCGTACCGTATGCATTTCTCCAGTAGCGATTACGAAATCTTCTGGAACGTCATGCTGCAGAATCAGCCACATACATTCTACGTAATCTTTGGCGTATCCCCAGTCTCGGCGTGCATCCAGATTACCTAGATACAGCTTGTCCTGTTCGCCCTGTGCGATGCGGGCGGCAGCCAGAGATATTTTGCGGGTAACAAAAGTCTCGCCACGGCGTTCGCTCTCGTGGTTGAACAAGATACCGTTTACGGCAAACATACCGTAGCTTTCGCGATAGTTTTTGGTAATCCAGAAACCATATTGTTTGGCTACCCCGTACGGAGAACGGGGATAGAACGGAGTTGTCTCTTTCTGTGGAACTTCCTGCACTTTACCGAACAACTCGGAAGTGGAAGCCTGATAGATACGGGTTTTCTTTTCCAGTCCCAGAATCCGTACCGCTTCGAGCATACGGAGCGTACCGATAGCGTCCGCTTCGGCAGTATATTCCGGAACATCAAATGATACCTTTACGTGGCTTTGGGCAGCCAGGTTGTAAATTTCATCAGGTTGCACTTGTTGAATGATACGGATTAACGAACTGGAATCTGTCATATCCCCATAATGCAGATTGATCGTACGTTTCTGTTTCATGTCGCGCACCCATTCATCAAAATATAAATGTTCGATACGTCCCGTATTGAACGACGAAGAACGACGAAGGATACCGTGAACTTCGTAACCTTTTTGCAAAAGTAATTCGGCAAGATACGAACCGTCTTGTCCGGTAATGCCTGATATTAGGGCTTTTTTCATACGTTATAATTGTTTATTTGGAATAATACGGGCGCAAATGTCGACATTTTTTGCAGTATATGCAAACCTCTTTCAATTTATTTTTCAGCACAGTCGTTCAGCACGGTTTTTGCCCATTATTTTGTCGATAATCAAAGCAATAGCTCCATCTCCGGTTACGTTGCAAGCTGTTCCGAAACTGTCCATGGCAATGTAAAGAGCAATCATCAATGCTTGTGCTGATTCATCGAAGCCGAGCATGGACTGCAAGATACCTAGTGACGCCATGATTGCTCCTCCAGGAACACCCGGTGCAGCTACCATTGTAATCCCCAGCATAAAGATAAACCCGGCAAATAGGGGAAAGTCGAACGGTATTCCCTGCATCATCATCAATGCCAGTGCACAGGCTACGATTTTCAGAGTACTGCCCGACAGGTGAATCGTGGCGCATAGTGGAATAACGAAGCCGGCAATGTCTGAGGATACTCCGTTCTTCTTCGTCTGCTCCAGTGTGACGGGGATAGTGGCTGCTGAAGATTGTGTGCCTAAAGCCGTGAAATATGCCGGCATCATCTTTCCGAGCAGTTTAAACGGATTTTTGCGCACGAATAATGCTGCAATGGAATATTGGAAAACCAGCAGGAAGATATGAAGAATGAAAATTACTCCGATAATTTTGATAAATACCATTAAGATAGCGTATACTTGTCCGGAGTGCGTCATGTTTAGAAAAATACCGAAGATATAAAGCGGAAGCAACGGCAGAATGACAGCACTAATCATGCGGACGATGATCTCCTGGAAGTCCCTTGCCACGTTTTTTAGCGCATCGCTGTTCAGGGAGGCGAGCCCCAACCCCAGCGTAAAAGCGAAAATTAACGCGGTCATTACATTCATCAGCGGAGGAATGGAGACGGAGAAGTAGGGAAGAATTCCTTGTGCTTCGCTTACTTCTTCGAGCGGCACGCCCGGTTCGATGAGTGATGGGAATACTGTGACTCCTGTGAAATAGGAGAGAAAACCTGAAAACAACGTAGCACCGTATGCAATGAGTGCGGTGACAAGCAACATCTTTCCCGCACCTTTACCAATGTCGGCAATAGCCACAGTGACCAGTCCGACGATAATCAGTGGAATGGAAAAGTTGAGAAACTCACTGAAAATACCGTTGAATGTAACAAATATCCGTACCAGTGGTGCCGGGAAAACTGTACCGATAGCAATACCTAGTATGATAGCGATAATGATACGCGGCAATAAGCCGATTTTAATCTTCTTCATCCTTGTTTTTATTTGTAGACCACAAAAATAATGTTTTAATCTAAATATTGCGAACAAATGTTCTTTTCAAGTGTTACTATGATAAACATTATATCAAAATATACAAGTTATGACAAATCAGAATAAAACAGATATCGGGCTAATCGGCTTGGCTGTAATGGGCGAGAATTTAGCATTAAATATGGAGAGTAAAGGCTGGTATGTATCAGTTTACAACCGTACTGTTCCCGGAGTGGAAGAAGGAGTCGTAGACCGCTTTATGAATAGCCGTGCAAAAGGTAAAAATATTGAAGGATTCACAGATATAAAAGCATTCGTTGATTCGATAGCTACCCCTCGTAAAATAATGATGATGGTTCGTGCCGGAAGTCCGGTAGACGAATTGATGGAACAACTTTTTCCGTTGCTTTCGCCCGGAGATATTCTTATCGACGGTGGTAACTCCAATTATGAAGATACCAACCGGCGTGTCAAACTGGCCGAATCGAAAGGTTTTCTTTTCGTCGGTAGTGGTGTGTCCGGAGGGGAAGAAGGGGCGTTGAACGGTGCGTCTATCATGCCCGGTGGTTCGGAAAAAGCATGGTCGGAAGTGAAGCCGATTCTTCAGAGTATTGCAGCAAAAGCACCGGATGGTACACCGTGTTGCCAATGGGTAGGCCCTGCCGGTTCGGGACATTTTGTGAAGATGATTCACAATGGTATTGAGTACGGTGATATGCAGTTGATTGCCGAAGCTTATTGGGTGATGAAGAATCTGATTGATTTGAATAATGAAGAAATGGCGGATGTGTTCGCCCGTTGGAATGAAGGAAAGCTGCGCAGCTATCTGATTGAAATCACTGCCAACATTCTCCGTCATAAAGACAAAACCGGGGGATATCTTATTGATAAGATTCTGGATGCAGCAGGACAGAAAGGAACCGGTAAATGGTCGGTTATTAATGCTATGGAACTAGGTATGCCGTTGGGGCTGATTGCCACGGCAGTATTCGAACGCAGCCTTTCCGCACAAAAAGACCTGCGTCGTCTGGCTTCCAAACAATTCCAGTGTCAACATACACAACCTATATATAATAAGGCGGAACTTGTAAAGAATATCTTTTCTGCCCTTTATGCTTCTAAACTAGTCTCTTATGCACAGGGATTCGCCGTGTTGCAACGTGCTTCCGATGCTTTCGACTGGCATCTTGATCTGGCCTCCATTGCTCGTATGTGGCGTGGCGGATGTATCATTCGTAGTGTATTCCTCAACGATATTGCTGCCGCTTTCGAAGCACCCGATAAACCTAAGCACTTGTTGCTGGCTCCTTATTTCCGGGAAGAAATCAAGACGTTGCTTTCCGGTTGGAAGAGTCTCGTTGCAGAAGCGATGAAAGAAGAACTGCCCGTTCCGGCTTTTTCTTCTGCTTTGAATTATTTCTATTCACTCACTTCTGCCGATTTGCCCGCTAACCTTGTGCAAGCGCAGCGCGACTACTTCGGCGCGCATACATTCGAACGAAAAGATGAGTTGCGCGGACAGTTCTTCCATGAAAACTGGACAGGACACGGAGGCGATACGAAATCTGGAACATATAATGTATAATAAATAGGTATTTTCAAGTAACAAGATTGTTTGATAAGTAGAAATAAAAAAGCGACAATGGATAAATTTGCAATGATTATTTTCGGTGCGTCGGGTGACCTGACCAAGCGTAAACTGATGCCTGCACTCTACTCCTTATACCGCGACAAGCGGCTTACAGGAGATTTCTCTATACTCGGCATCGGGCGTACGATATACTCCGACGAGAACTATCGTTCTTATATATTGGAAGAACTGCAACAATTCGTCAAGGCAGACGAACAGGATACTATTCTTATGTCTTCTTTTGTCTCTCACCTGTATTACTTGCCGCTGGACCCTGCAAAGGAAGAAGGTTACCCCTTACTCCGCCAACGTCTGGTGGAATTAACTAACGAGGTAGATCCGGATAATTTGTTGTTTTACCTTGCCACTCCGCCTTCGCTTTACGGTGTAGTTCCTCTGCATCTGAAGGCTGCCGGACTAAATACTCCTCATTCGCGTATCATCGTCGAGAAACCTTTCGGTTACGATCTCGAATCGGCACGTGAGTTGAACCGTATCTATGCTTCTGTCTTCAACGAGCACCAGATTTACCGTATCGACCATTTTCTTGGCAAGGAAACTGCACAAAACGTGCTTGCGTTCCGTTTTGCCAACGGTATCTTCGAACCTCTCTGGAATCGTAACTATATCGACTACGTAGAAATTACAGCCGTCGAGAACCTCGGTATCGAGCAACGTGGCGGGTTCTACGAAACGGCGGGTGCCTTGCGCGACATGGTACAGAATCATCTTATCCAGCTTGTAGCTCTTACAGCTATGGAACCACCTGCTGTCTTTAATGCGGACAATTTCCGGAATGAAGTGGTGAAAGTCTACGAGTCTCTCACGCCGCTTACTGAAGAAGATTTGAACGAGCACATCGTTCGTGGACAATATACGGCTTCCGGTAACAAGAAAGGTTATCGTGAAGAAAAGGGAGTAGATTCCGAATCACGTACGGAAACTTACATTGCCATGAAGCTGGGTATCAGTAACTGGCGTTGGAGCGGTGTCCCGTTCTACATTCGTACCGGCAAGCAAATGCCGACGAAGGTGACGGAAATCGTCGTTCATTTCCGTGAAACACCTCATCAAATGTTTCGCTGCTCCGGCGGTAACTGTCCGCGAGCTAATAAATTGATTCTTCGTTTGCAACCCAACGAAGGAATAGTGCTTAAGATTGGAATGAAAGTGCCCGGTGCAGGTTTCGAAGTCCGTCAGGTGACAATGGATTTCAGTTATGCACAGTTAGGCGGAGTGCCGAGTGGCGACGCTTACGCACGCCTGATAGACGACTGTATTCAGGGCGACCCGACCTTATTTACTCGCAGCGATGCAGTAGAAGCCTCATGGAAATTCTTTGACCCGGTTCTCCGCTATTGGAAAGAAAACCCTGACGCACCTTTGTACGGCTATCCGGCAGGCACGTGGGGACCTCTAGAAAGTGAAGCAATGATGCACGAGCATGGGGCCGACTGGACGAATCCTTGTAAGAATTTGACGAACACAGATCAATATTGTGAATTATGAAATTAGCAGTTTTTCCCTCGTCGATTGAAACCTCACGCGCGTTGATACTTCGTCTGGTGGAACTCATGAATGAGGAGCCGGACAGAATATTCAACATCGCAGTCAGTGGAGGTAATACCCCCGCTTTGATGTTCGATTTATGGGCGAATGAATATCTGGATATCACTCCTTGGAACCGTATGAAAATCTATTGGGTGGACGAACGTTGTGTGCCTCCCGAAGACTCTGACAGTAATTATGGAATGATGCGTAATCTCCTTCTTGGGATAGCCCCCATTCCTTATGAAAACGTATTCCGCATCCGTGGCGAAGCTAAGCCGGTGAAAGAGGCGGTTCGTTACTCCGAATTGGTGAAACAGCAACTGCCATACAGATTGGGCTGGCCTGAGTTTGACATTGTGCTGCTTGGAGCGGGAGACGACGGGCATACTTCCTCTATTTTTCCAGGACAGGAGAATCTCTTGACTTCCACTTCCAGTTATGTAGTCAGTATTCATCCCTGCAATGGGCAGAAGCGTATTGCAATGACCGGATATCCTATTCTGAATGCCCGTCATGTTATTTTTCTGATTACCGGAAAGAATAAGGCGGATGTGGTGGAGGAAATCTGTAATTCGGGAGATACGGGTCCTGCGGCTTATATCGCTCATCATGCACAGAATGTAGAACTGTTTATAGATAAAGGGGCTGCATCGTATATTGGGGATGTGAGTAAAGAGATACATTAATTCAAAACAGAGCTACTAAAACAACAGGTAACATAAATCCTTATCTGCAAGACAACGATTTGCTTAGCGGACTACTTGCTGAGTAAAACATAAAAGACTGGAGGAGAGTTACGTTTTCGTGATCTCCTCCACTATATATTTGTCTTCCACCTTCTTACAAGTACACACAAGGTATTCCGGATGTTTCAAAGCTCCTTGTAGTGTATCGGGAAGAATAACTTCTTTCGTACGTCGGTCTATCGCAACCATTGCATACAGTATACCTTCACTCTCGCACTTCTCTATTAGTGCTTTCTTTAATTCTTCTACGTCGAATTCCATTTTGGTGAGATTTGTCACTGCAAAGTTAGGGAAAATAATGAATATTTTCTGCAAATATATTTGTATTCCGCTAAATTAAGGACAATAAATAAAAACCAAGTATATTCAAATACTGAACATTTAGTATAATATTGATTAATATTTAATGTAGTGGAAATATTTTTTGAATTAAGGGATTAAATGTGTATAATTGTAAATCCGTCGTAAAGGGTTTAGAACTAGTATGGAGATATTTTAATAATTAAATTCAAATCATATGAGACCTTTAATATCTAAGAAATCTTTCAGCTGTATAATTATAGGATCTGCTGTTATGAGCTATATAATTAAATATGTTATTGAAAAGCTGGGTGATCCTATTGAGAATATCGTTTGTGGAGCAGCCATAATGATTTCAATAACATCTCTAGTCTTTTTGTTTAAGTTGAAAAAATATATAGATAATAGTATTAATCAATCAAGTACTGATAACAAAGAAAAAGTGGAATAAAAGGGGTGGATTACTATTTAAAAGAAGTTCGAAACGATATATAAATAGTTAGTATATATACATAAAATGGCTTCCTTGTTCGTCCGCCGACGAGGAAGCCATTTCAACACAAAAACTAAACTAGACACATTTTTGGAAATCTAGTTGTATATTCTGTATATCAATTATATAGTCCTGCTTTTTTTTATGGTTCGACCATAATTCGACCATTTGATGTTTTATGTACTATCAAGATTTCTATATTTCATATTTTATATTACTTTAAATATTATATTTGCGCATTGTCAAACTAAAATAGTGCGTTTATGAAATCGTTATTAAAAAATGTCCTAAGAAGGATAAGTAAAAAACAATCTTCTAAAGAAGATAATGCAACAGCCTTTTATCCCCAGTGTTGTGCAAAAGTGGATGATTCCGCTCGTATGCGTATAAAAATGTCTTATGACCAAAATGTAAAAGAAACTATATCAAGCTTGAAAACACTTGCTAATGATATGTCTAGTGGCTTTGTTACTTTTAAAAAGTTTCAGACTAGGCGTTATCAATACAACCCGGATGCAGATGCAACTCTATATGCTTCAAGACTGCTTCGTGCAGCTTCTATATTGGAGTTCCTATTAACTGATCCTGATAATAAATCTTAGAGATTCATTTTTTCAGCTAGAGCAGAGAGCCCTATCAGTAGTTCAGTTATATTTTGGGCTTTTCCGACAACATCATCAACTTTCGCTGCTGTATCAGGGCTTAACTCCTTTTCTAATCGTTCTAGCTGCATTTGAAATGTATCAAAACTTAATATATATAAGTCTCTTTCAACAGTGAATCCCCCTTTTCTGCAAAATTGAATATTTCAAAATTCAACGTAAGATATTCAATATCATATCCTTTATAGTCAATAAATCTCCTATTTTTGAACTCCTCTAAAACTATTTCATATTGTTCTTTACTGATCCTAAGGTCTGGTATATCTTTATAATTTAGTTTAGCTGTTCTTTTCCCGTTTGCTACAACCAAAATATAATTTAATACTTTATCCTTTTCTTCAGCTGTTATAACTAAAGGATATTCTCTTTCATCTTTTGGGGGTACAGTTCTAATTGGGCGCATATTTGAAAAAATATTTATTCTATTGTTTATATAGTTTCATTCTAGTATTACTGTAATACATTATATCTTTTTCTATTTCGCAGGGAATTGTTAAATTGTCTTTTTCTACTATTAGATTCACAATATTGTCGTTTATAGAGTATTTACCTGATACCGTTTCTTTCCATTCATATTCTAAATCCTCATTATCATCTGCAACATTATATATTGTGAAAGATTTCAAGTCAAAAGATATAGCAAAAAAAGATCTTAAATAAGGAGTGCCTTCTTCAAAAGACAATCGAGTTTTTCCGTACCAGTCTTTTGCAGAAGTCCATGTTGTTCCTGCTAAATTAATACTGTCATCAGAGCATGAATTAAATATAAGCACAAATAAGAAGGATAGTATTAAAAATCTTTTTTTCATACGTATATAAGTTTATCCTACATTTCGTTCATTTTTCAACATAGTCAGTTCTCCTTTGGCTTTTTTAAGTTCTTCTGTGAGTAACTGATTCGTTTTAGTTTGTTCGGTGATTATACCTTGCAAGGTAGTGATCGTATCTACCAAGCGTTTCATTTGTTCTATGTTTGGGTCAGGTGTTACTTCTGAAAGTAGCATTTGACCTTTTCCGCGAAGTAACCACTCAGCAGAAATATCTTCATAGGTTAGTAGAATTGAAGTTAATACCTTAGCGGAAGGTTCTGTTCCACGTTGAAACATTGATGCTATTACAGATTGTGTTACACCAATTCTTTTCGCAAATGCGCTATCTGTAATGCCGGCAGACAGAATTATTTCTCTAATTCTTCCATTAATAGTGTTGTTATTTGTCATAAATCCAATCAATCAAAAGTTAATAAAACGCAAATGCGATAAAATAAAAAGTTTTTTGTTTTTAAAATAACGCAAATGCGATTATATTTGCATCATAAATCAATCAATCATACAAACATACAAAAAATGATTGATAAAACCAATTAAAAAATAACGATTATGAGCTACAATTTATCACAAATAATGAAGTCTGCACACCGCAATTACAAGAAGGGTGGAAAAACATTTTCAGAGTGTTTAAAATCTGCATGGAGCTTTGCAAAACTCCAAGAAAGTTTCTCACCGGAAGCTGTGAAATCAAGAACTGATAAATTTTTAGCTGAAAGACATGAAGCTATGAGCAAGACTGCCAAAGCTACACCTAGTAAGGAATATAATAACCTTAATATTCCCGCTTCCGCTTACTACAACCCAAATAGTACTCATTACGGTGCACATTACGTCGGAGATTAATCAAATTATACAACAATGGATAAAAGAACCGAACTAGAAATACAGCGAGACAAATATGAAGCTGTGATTGAAGAACGAGACGCGTTGATCAGCTCTTTGAGAGGTGAAAATGAAAAACTCAAACGAGATTTAGAATCAGAACGTGGATTTTATAGAGAGAAAGTTTCCCAATGTGATGATTTGAAGAAATTTATTGAATCGCAACGAAACTTAATGGACATAGTTTTGAAGAACAACCAAAGTATTCTCTAACCCTCACTAAAGTCAAACCAAACCGCCGGTTATCCGGTACCCAGTCCGGTCTTTGAGCCTGCCCTTGAAGGGAGACTGGGAACAACAGAGAAGAGTTCTTTGACATATTGGTAAAATGGTGTTTTGGAAGCCGACACGTGCCGAAAGGGATTACTGACGTAGGCGGGCTTCTCAACGATATAATGCTGTGGTTAATGGTCAAGCCGTATCGTTGTAAAACTAAATCAGTTAGACGTTTGTCGGCAAATCGAGGTATTTGCTTTATGTATATAAAGGTGATGTAGCTCAGGCAGGTTAGAGCGCTGTGTGTGGTGGATGGTTGAGAGTTCGAGTCTCTCAAGAAACACTCTTAGCTTAACGGAAGAGCACCACAAGCAGAGGTCGGCGGTTCGAATCCGCTCATCGCTTCAATGTTTAATTTAAAATTAGATTGTATGGAAAAGGATATTCAGAGACGTAACGTAATTGATGTATTACGGGGTATGGATGTTGGTGCAATAGAAGTATTTCCTATCGTTCAGAAACCGTCTGTAACTAATACATTGAATGCTCGGCTTTATAAAGAAAAAGCTGAAGGAATGGCTTGGAAAACAAAGTCAGATGTAAAAAATATGCAGTTTATAGTAACCAGAATTGCATAACTACCTTGCTTGTTGAGATGATCAGAGGTGAAATGGCTGAAATATTGCTAGATAATATTCTCCGTCTGTTTTCTACAGAAACGTTTGGAAAAGATAAGTCTGCGTATTATGTGGGTGGGGAAAAGAAATTGATGAATCTTATAGAAGCGGGTAAGATTGAAAGTGATAAGCCCACTAATGTCCAAAACGGCAAGTGGCATTGTAATGCTGCTCAAGTATTACTTCATTGCCGATGTGCGGGAAGGAAAGTTAAATCTAAAAAACGGAAGAAATGAAAAAGATTAAAGTGATACAGTATGCCATGATGTTCATTGCCTTATGGACAACACTGTATCTTGTAGATAGCATTGAAGTTAGCAAGAAAGAATTTATTGCTGCTTTTGTATTGGTGACTGTCGTATCAGTGAATTATATCTGTTTTCGATACTACGAAGATAGGAAACAAAATAAAGATAGCCTGTGAAGGTCTGCATTGCTTAATTTTAGTATTTGTCATGTTTATTTAGCCCGGTTCGCCGGGCATCTGCCGGGATAGCCCAGTTGGTTAGAGCGCATGTTTCTACATGAGGTCAGCGGTTCGAATCCGTTTCCCGGCTCAACTCAATCAGAGTTAAGTAACCCGTGAGGGGGAAAATTATGTTTGTATCAATAACAATTCAATCAATGTAGCCGGAAGCGTCTGGCTACGACCTGAAGGAATGGCGGAATTGGTAGACGCAAGTATGCAGATAGATTGAAGAAAGTCATACATAGGTAATCTGTCATCCTGGTTCGAGTCCGGGTTCCTTCACAGAGAATTTTTCTTTTTATGTTTAACTAATGTTGCCAGCGAAAAGGACGCTGTAGGGTTAAAGCCCCTGTTATTTGAGTTTTAATTGTTCTATACTATTCCGGTGTGCTTTGAACGGCTATCCGGAAGCAAGAAGCTCGTGAGAGTGCTATTTAATAGTTAATGTCGTGTTTTATTTTGTGTTTGTGTTCTAGGTGAATGGTTCGTGAGAATAGTTCACTTAAAACGGATGGCTGGTGTAATTGGCAGCATACGCAGATATGCGTGATGTGGGTTCGATCCCCACGCCATTCACCCTTCTGATCCTAATTAAATTATAGTAGTTCATGAGTTTTGTTTTGTGTTTGTGATTGGGGTGTATGGTCTGTGAAGATAGTGCACCTTTTTAATTAATCGGGCGGATATGTATATCGTTGGTTGAAACTGCGGTGAGGTGCACCAATATTCCGTGAGACCGGTTCGACTCCGGTTCCGTCCACTAGCATTTACATTATGTATAAATCAGGGAGCCGTACACCCTTCAAAGCGTAGCCGTTCCATAAGGTACATTGGATTATTCATTTTCTTATTTTTCTGCCTGTACAATATCGTACAGGCAGTTTTTACTACCTGAAAATGGCGTTAAAATGGCGAAGTTTCTGTTTGCTAAACTTGTCAATAACGATTACCTTTACTGATGTAATGAGCTAAAAGTCAAACCATTAAATTAGAATTATGACAGCGAGAAAAAACACTGTATCAACGGTTCAGAATGAAGAGAAGAAGAAAAATTCTATCAGACCGCTTCTAGCTTCTGAAATTGAATGTAGGGTTGGTACTATGAAACCGGACGGTTCGGGCTGCTCCTTGCTATTATACAAGGATGCTCGAGTAGACATGAGAATACTTGATGAAGTGTTCGGAGAAATGAACTGGAAACGGCACCATGATGTCGTTAATGGGAATCTATTCTGTACGTTGTCCATTTGGGATAATGAAAAGAAGGAATGGGTGAGTAAACAGGATGTTGGGACAGAATCTAGCACAGAAAAAGAGAAAGGGCAGGCTTCGGACGCCTTTAAACGTGCAGGATTTAACTGGGGAATTGGGCGTGAACTTTATACGGGTCCTTTCATTTGGATTCCACTTGAGAAAAATGAAATATATCAGAGCAAAACAGGTTCTCCTGCTCTATACACCAAATTCAGTGTAAAAGAGATTGGTTATAACGAGCAAAAGGAGATTATTTTACTTGTTATTGTGGACAATAAAAACCGCGTTCGTTTTGCTTATGGTAATACAAAGGAAAAAGTATATGCTCCCAATGTTTCTGCTTCAAACGCTTCGGGTAAAGTATATACTGGTGTAGACCTGGATCGTGCAATTAAACAAATGACTGGTGTTAAAAGCCGCGAAGAGCTTGAGAGAGTTTGGGCTGAACATCCCGAACTTCACAATAATAAGGAGTTCAGAAACATAACTATTGACATGCAGAAAACGTATCCTCCTAGAAATTGATAATAATGATAGAATTAGTGAAATCCAGTGTGGTTTTCAATGAGGAAAACCACACTTATATGCTCGGTGAAAAACAGTTGCAAGGTATAACCGGTATGATTAGCCGGCAGTTGTTCCCTGACAAATATAAAGATGTCCCCGATTTTGTATTGAAGAGAGCTGCAGAGAAGGGTAGCCTTATTCATGCTCAATGCCAGTTTGCTGATGTAACAGGCTTACCTCCTGAAAGTATTGAAGCAGAGAATTATATCAGAATGAGGGTAAATGCCGGATATAAGGCGCTTGCCAATGAATATACCGTTTCTGATAACGAATACTTTGCATCGAATATAGATTGTGTTTGGGAGAAAGCCGGTAGAATTAGTCTTGTTGACATCAAAACTACCCTTCATCTTGATAAGGAGTATTTAAGTTGGCAGTTGTCAATCTATGCTTATTTCTTTGAACTTCAAAATCCATTACTCAAAGTTGATAAATTGTTTAGCACTTGGTTGCGTGGTAATAAACATGAATTTGTTGAAATTAGCCGTAAGCCTGATAAAGAAGTCAAGAAATTAATGGAATGCGAGAAGAAGGGTGAGCAATATCTATCCATTCTTCCTGTTCCTGCCCCTGATGATGACAAGTTACTTATTCCAATGCAACTTGTAAATACTATAATCGGAATTGAGGAAGAACTTGCAGATCTAACCAAGATTCAGAAAGATTATAAGGCAAAACTGAAAACTGCTATGCGTGAGAATGGTGTCAAGTCATGGGATGCCGGAAGATTGCGAGTTAGTTATACACCCGCTTCTACGAGTGACAATTTTGATACTAAAAAGTTTCAGGCTGACTATCCGGAATTATATTCTAAGTATATCAAAACAGTTCCTAAAGCTGATAGTATCCGTGTAACAATAAGGGAGGATAAATCATGAGTTTAAATAAATTGATGCTTATCGGGCATGTTGGCAAAGACCCCGATATTAGAATTTTGGAAGCTGGTTCTAAAGTGGCCACTTTCTCCTTTGCCACCACTGAAAAAGGTTATACCCTTGCCAATGGAACACAGGTTCCTGAAAGAACTGAATGGCATAATATTGTTGTTTGGCGTGGTCTTGCCGATGTTGTTGAGAAGTATGTCCATAAGGGAGACAAGTTGTATCTGGAAGGAAAGATAAGAACTCGGAGTTATGATGATAGCAGAGGAATTAAACGGTATATTACAGAACTTTTTGTTGATAATATGGAGATGCTTTCTGTTAAGCCTCAACAAGCGCCACCACCGCCACCTCTTCCGGAACACACCAATAATCAGACTCGAAGTGCGGTGAATGAGTGCCCGCCACCGCCACCACCGACCAAGGACGATTTGCCATTCTGATAGGTTATGGAAGCAACATTGACGAAGAAAGATGGCAAAATCCAAATGGATAAGTCTTTCGAGTTCATGTGCAGCACACTTCGTAATGGAGAATACACTGTAACCATTAAGAAAAAAACACAGCCGAGAACATTAAATCAAAATGCTCTCATGTGGAAATGGTTTCAGTGTATTGGTGCCTGTTTGCGTGAATACACAGGTGAAGAGTATTGGAGCACTGCTGCTGGAGTTCAGGATATACATGACTTGTATTGTAAGAAGTTTCTTGTGAAACAGGTTCATGTGAATGGTAAGGTGGAAACTATTGTGCGAGGAACAAGTAAACTTAATACTTTAGAGATGCATAATTTCATGGAAAGCGTGAAAATAGATGCGGCCACCGAGTTTGGTATTACACTTCCATTGCCTGAAGACCAGCATTACTTAGATTTTATTCATGAGTACCAAAACCGGTACTAATTAATCCTTTTATAATTTATGATTGCAAATTTGAGAAACTACGAACCCGAGACAATCGAGTTTGTAGTTCCCGATTCTATTCGGGAAAAATTTCCCCCTGTTTTATTTCAGGGTTCTACGAATGTAGATGAATTGATAAAGTTGGTGAATGAGCATTTCAATGCTACATTCCCTGAAAGTGAGGTGACACAACGTTTACTGGATGAATTTGAGATTTCCGAAATTCGTGAAGAGTATTGCATCAAGCAAGAGAATGAGGTCCCCAAACGCGAACGTGAATTGTTGGAAGCCATTGAACGTGCGAAGAAAATTAAGAGTGATGCTCAAGACAGGTTAGCTTCTATTAAGACTGAAATTAAAGACCTGGCTGCCGAGGTCAAAAAGGGGACGAGGGAGTATCATCTTTCAAGTAAGAATACGATCCGGTTTGCTCTTGATGGATATTTCCTGTATTATTCATGGGTGAACGGTGAGTTTAAGCTTGTGAAAGCTGAAAAAATTCCTGATTGGGACAAACGTTCTCTTTGGGCACAGGAAGATCGAAACAGAAAAGCGATGCTTGATTTGTTTGGTATTGAATATCCTGAAGTAGAACGTCCTATTGATGATACAGAAGATTATGGGGACAAGTTCGAAGAAGACCTGTCTGATAAACTTCCTGAAGAAGAACCGGAAGACGATGAGTAGATTGCAGCACAAAAAAGGCAGGAAGTCCAACTATGTGAAGCGGCTTGTGAATAATCCAGATTGGGAAGAAGCCAAGCGTAAAGTTCGTATTAGGGACGGACATAAATGCCAGATGTGCGGTAAAGACTTTAATTTAGAGATTCACCACAAAACATACAGGGTTAACGGAAAATCAATCGTTGGTCATGAGCTTGAACATCTTGATTGTCTCGTTACCCTTTGTGGTGACTGTCATTTGAAAGTTCATAAATATCACATCAAATTATGACATACCAGTTAAGAGACTACCAAAAAAGTGCTAGTGATGCAGCGGTCAGCGTTTTTAAATCCAAGGAAAAGAAAAACTACGTGATAGTTCTTCCCACTGGTGCCGGGAAGTCCCTTGTCATTGCCAATATAGCTGCACGGATAGACGGGCCGCTGATAGTGTTCCAGCCTAGCAAGGAAATACTCGAACAAAATTTTGCGAAACTTCAATCATACGGCATATTCGATTGTGGAGTTTATTCAGCTTCTGCCGGAAGAAAGGATATCAATCGTATTACGTTTGCTATGATTGGTAGTGTGATGAAACACATGAGTTTCTTCAAACATTTCAAGCACGTTCTGATTGATGAATGTCATTTAGTGAATCCGGAGAAAGGAATGTATAAGGAATTCTTTGAAGATGAGCAAAGGAAAGTTATTGGGCTGACAGCGACTCCTTACAGATTATGTTCAGGAAGAGGTGGTGCTATGCTTAAATTTATAACTCGTACCCAGCCAAAGGTTTTCACTGATGTTATTTATCACTGTCAGGTGAGTGAACTACTTGCTAAAGGATTTCTCGCAAGTTTGAAATACTATGATATTACAAAGTTGGATTTAAGTAGAGTCAGGACTAATTCTACTGGTGCAGATTACGATGAAAAAAGTCTTCTGCAAGAGTTTGAACGTGTGGACATATACAAAGATATAGTTGGATGGACAAAACGTCTGTTGAACCCCAAATCGGGCATACCACGCAAAGGTATTTTAATATTCACGAGGTTTATTCGTGAAGCTGAAAAACTGGCTTCCGAAATTCCTAATTGTGCGATCGTTAGCGGTTCTACTCCAAAGGAAGAAAGGGCACGAATTCTGAAAGGTTTTAAAGATGGAAGAATAAAAGTTGTTGCTAATGTCGGAGTACTTACAACCGGATTCGATTACCCGGAGCTTGATACGATTGTTCTTGCACGTCCAACCAAATCCCTTTCCCTCTATTATCAAATGGTCGGTCGTGTTATTCGTCCCTGCCAAGGTAAAGAGGGTTGGGTTGTTGATTTGAGTGGGAATTTCCGGCGTTTTGGGCGTGTTGAAGAGTTACGCATAGAACAGCCTGAAAAGGGAAAATGGTGTATAATGAGTCGTGGCCGTCAATTAACCAATGTAGTATTTTAATTATCATGTGGAGAAATTACAAGAAGAAAGAAAAGAAAAAGCCTCTTTTCGAGGTAGAAGGTGTTAAGGTCAAGAAGAAACCTGATCTTGTCGATAAACTAGACAGAATATTTAGTTTATTCATCCGTTATCGTGATACGATGCCTAATGGATATTTTCAGTGTATTTCATGTGGTAAAATAAAGCCTTTCAATAAAGCAGATTGCGGTCATTACATCAACCGCCAACACATGAGTACTCGCTTTGATGAAATGAACTGCAATGCTCAATGTTCACATTGTAACCGCTTCATGGAAGGAAATATTCAGGATTATCGCAGACGTCTAGTTGCCAAGTATGGTGAACGAAATGTGCTGATCCTGGAAGCCAAGAAAAATGTTACTAAGCAATTTAGTGACTTTCAATTAGAAAAGCTGATTACTCATTACAAGGAAGAAGCGAAAAAACTGAAGGAAGCAAAAGGTCTGTGAGTTTTATTACTAATCGGAGTATAATCCCTTAAAATATGGAAAGAAATTCATTCATCTTTTATAAAGGGTGGAGAGAAGCAATCAAGGATTTGCCGGATGATGTCAGGCTGGAGATTTACGAAAGCATAATTGAGTATGCGACAACGGGAAATCTTCGGGGGTTGAAACCTATGGCAAATATTGCTTTCAACTTTATAAAGATAGATATAGACAGGGATACTGAAAAGTATATGTCTATTGTGGAAAGGAATAAGAGCAATGGTTCTAAGGGGGGACGTCCGAAAAGTGAAAACCCAAAAGAACCCAAAGAACCCACAAAACCCACTGGGTTATTTGGAAACCCAAAAGAACCCACAAAACCCGATAATGATAATGAATATGATAATGATTATGTAGATGATAATGATTCTCATTTAAAAAAGAAAGAAACTTCTCCTAAAGGAGAATCAAAGAAAGACGAGCTTTCTTTGTTCCCCGAGGAAAAGATTGATTGGGGTGGGCTAATGGATTATTTTAATTCCACGTTTAAAGGTAAACTTCCTGCTATAAAGTCCATAGATGCAAAACGAAAGAAAGCTATTAAAGCACGTGTCGCACAATACGGGAAGCAAGCTATATTCGATGTGTTCCAATTGGTTTTAGACAGTCCTTTCTTGCTTGGACAAAACGATAAAAATTGGAGGTGCACTTTTGACTGGATATTCTTGCCTACAAAATTTACAAATATTTTAGAAGGTAACTATAATGGAAAACGAACTGATACTGCGGCCACAAGAAGAGAATCGGTTAGCAGTCTTACGGACCTCGCCGAAGAACTACTGCAAAGCTCTATGCCCAAAGAAGGTTGAAGATGTATTTCAAAGTGATGAACCTTCTATTGGCACTATCATAAGAAAGTTTGGTGAACCACAGGCTAGAGCAGTGCTGGTCATATTGATAGCTGATGCCTTGGAGTTTTTCAATGTCAGTAATACAATGTCTGCTACCCAAGTTGCTACTACAGTAGATTTAATCATTGAAGAATATCCCTATATGAAAACTGATGATTTTAAACTGTGTTTCAAGAATGCAATGAAAATGAAATATGGTGAAAATTACAATCGTATTGATGGTTCTATCATTATGGGATGGCTTCGTGAATACAACAAAGAACGTTGTGCTGTTGCTGATAATCAGTCATGGAATACTCATAAGGCTAAATTGTCAGGGGAAACGAGTTTTACAAGTGGCTTGTCGTATGAAGAATACCGGAACGAACTCAAACTTAGAGTTGAGCAAGGAGATGAAGAAGCTGCTAAAGCGTTAAGTCTCTCAAATGAAATAATCTCTTATCTAAACAAAAGAGAATATGGCAAACAAGAAGCAGAAGGTGACAATTTACTGGAACACTAGGCATATCAAACTTGAAGATATTCCTGAAGTGAAAAGAAGAATACGGGAGCGTTTTGGTATTCCTAATCACACAACTGTTAATGGTGAAACGGATTGTTATATCCGTGAGGAAGATATGGAATTGCTTCGGGAAACGGAAAAACGTGGCTTCATTCAAATACGTAATAAGCCCGCATGAAAATGGCGTTAAAATGGCGAAGTTTCTGTTTGCATAACTTGTCATTTTACGATAACTTTACTGATGTAATGAATTAAAAGTCAAACCAATATAATTAAATTATGGAAGTACAAAACATTAGAATTGACCTTATCAGTCCTTCTCCTTTGAATCCGAGAAAGACTTTTGATGAAGCAGCTCTTGAAGAGCTTGCAAGCAACATTGAAAAGCAAGGTTTATTGCAACCTATCACTGTCAGAGTTGCTAAATCCGAGGAGATGACTAACCTAGAAACCGGAGATGTTACCCCATTACCTTACACATACGAAATTGTTTGCGGTGAGCGTCGTTTCCGGGCTGTGTCACTTTTGAAAGCAAAGGAAGATGAAGCGAATGTTGCAAAAATCAAAGCCCATCGAAAAAAGTCGGAAAAATTTCAGACAATATCCTGCATTGTCAGAGAAATGACAGATGATGAGGCTTTTGAAGCGATGATTACCGAGAATCTTCAAAGAAAAGATGTTGATCCCATCGAAGAAGCTTTTGCCTTTGCGCAGTTGGCTGAAAAAGGACGAACTTTGGAAGATATCGCTCTTAAAATAGGAAAGTCTACCCGGTTTGTTTTTGACCGTATTAAATTGAATTCTCTTATTCCTGAACTAAAAGAGCGGGTAAGAAATGGAGATATACCATTGTCCGGTGCTATGATTCTTTCTAAATTGGATGAAGATACTCAAAAAGAGTTTCATGAGGAGGAGGAAGAACAATGTACTACTGCTATGATTCGAGAATTTGTGAGTAATTCTTTCATGGAGCTTGGTAACGCACCTTGGATTAAAGATGATTCCGATAATTGGGAAAATACCGATATTAAATCATGTTCTCAATGTGAGAATAATACGTGTAATCATGGTTGTTTGTTCTATGAAATGAATAGTAAGGATGCTAGATGTATCAATGCTGCTTGCTATGAGAAAAAACAGATTGCTTATGTGACGCGGAAAATTCAACTAGAATATGAACATCTTGTTAAAGTTGGCGAACCTCTTTCATTTGGAAAAACAGTAATTATCGCTAGACGTCCCGATACATATTGGGGAGAAGATAGAAAGGTTTTCTATGAAAAAACTTTGGAAGCTGTTAAACAACTTGGATTTGAAATAGTTGATCCTGATGAAATCTTTAGATGTAAGTGCTGGTATTCAGAAGATGATGAACGCACTTTGAAAATGCTTGAAGATGGAGAAGTTTATCGTTGTCTTTCATTTTTTGGACATTATTCTCCCGAATTTAACGTTAGTTTCTATTATGTTAGAAAAGAAACGGCTTCCTCTACTTCCGCCGTTGCCGATCTAAAAGAGATAGAAAGGGAAAAAATAAACGCCCAATTAAAAAGAGCGAAGGATATAGTCAAGGAGAAGTCTGCTGAAGAAATGCGCAAGTGGGCGCAAGAGAAAACATATTATCAGAGAACAAAAGAATTCTCTGAAAATGAACAACTTGTTTTTGATGTGCTGGTTCTTAGCGGTTGTAGCAGTACTTATCTTGAAAAACTGAATTTAAAAAAATGGAATGGTGAGAGTGATTTTGTAAATTATGTCAAGAACAACCAAGCTGACCGACACCAATGGTATAGAGCCTTTATTGCTGAATGCTTATCATCGAATAATGTGAATTTCTACTCCTATTTGCAAAAGTGTCAGAAAATCCTTTTTGCAGAACAATATCCGGATGATTTCAAAGCGCTCTCTAAGAAACTTGCGGATTCATATGATAAGAAAGAAAAGAAGCTCAAAGAAAGACTGAAAGAACTAAATAACGATAACACAGAGGAAGCCTAGTGGTTTCCTCTCTTTATTGACGCACTTATGAAAACGTGGACTGACGAACAACTTGCTATACTTGACAGTGAGTACCCGACTGCTGATTTAAAAGAACTTGCTAGGCGTCTTGATAAAACACTTAGTGCTGTTAAAACAAAGGCCTTGATTCGAAAACTTAGGCGCTCTCCGAGAATCTCGTTTTGGAATAGTGAGAGACTTGATAAATTGAAAAAGTTGTATCCCAATCATACTAATGAGGAAATAGCACAGATATTAGGTACCACTTATTCTGCTGTAAATGGAGTTGCATTTAAATTACGGCTCTTTAAATCTAAAGAATTTAAATTTCAATGCGCTTCTAAAAGCTTCTTTCCCAAAGGCCACCAACCGATGAACAAGGGACGTAAGCAAACGGAATATATGTCAGAGGAACAATTAGCAAAAACGAAAGCTACTCGATTTAAGAAAGGACATGTCCCCAAAAATCATAAACCAGTCGGTTATGAACGCATAACTCGTGACGGTTACATTGAAGTGAAAACTGCCGAACCGAATGTCTTTGAACTTAAACATCGGCTTGTATGGATTGAGCATAATGGAGAAATCCCCCCTGGTTATAATATTCAGTTTAAAGATGGCAACAGGCAAAACGTTTCCATTGAGAACCTTTACATGATTAGTCGTTCTGAACAATTAAAAAAAGAGAATTCTTTGTATGCCCGATATCCGGAAGATGTTCAGTACCTAATCAAACTAAAAGGAGCTTTGAATAGACAAATTAATAAAGCAACAAAAAAGAATGAATCATGACTGATGGAGCAATAGATAGATTGAAAGAAATGGTTAATAAACCATTCCTTTATCAGAATGAAGAAGTTGTAATTCTCAATTACTGTGACGGTACCGGTGATGATGGTACCGAAGTTGAGATATACTTGAATAATGGCAAAGTATTGGTATTTAGTATGTTTGATTTGGCTTCCAAGTTGAACCGTTTCCGGTCGATAACAAATACAGTTGTTGTGTTGGCTAATGAACGGTTGAATAAGGTGTCTACAGTGAACCCTACCATTTTACAAGATTTGAGGAATTTGGTTCTTCAACAAATTAAGGATGTGAAAGAAGATCCTAGTAAAGTGAGCCAAGCAAAACAAGTTTTCCAAGGGGTTAATACCGTAATCAATCTTGCTAAGACAGAATTAGAGTACAGGAAATATTTAGATACAACAGACCCCTCAAAATAAATAATAGTATGCTGATAGATAAAGAATATGTTCATTGGTTTCGCATCAGAGACCAACCTAATAGAATCGTGTGAGATTATTCATAGTCTAACAATTTAACCCGATCGATATGATAACATTGAATAGGTTTGCCCAGAGATGCTTGAATATCATGAGGAAGCGCTTTAAGATGAATGAGCATAGCTCAAGAAAAGCGTTTAGCATAAGAATTGAAGCCGTTTGGAGAAAATTCGATATTGCTTCTAAATATAGGAGTGATAATCTTCCTAAATATTCGGAAGATGAAGAATTGGCAGCCGAGATGATAATTTACCTTGTTGCCTATTTAAAAAGATTTGGTTGTGAGGACATTGAACAGCTTATCAAAGATAAGATAGAGTTCGATGATAGAAAAAATGATTAGGTGTTGTTACTGACTGTTTGTGTTGTTGATTTTGTGTTGTTGATTTTAATATAGTTAGTTATGACAGAGATTATTCAAGTCTGCCTACTTGATTTTAATAAGGGGCAGCTCACGGGATTGCCGAAAAATCCACGTTTTTTTCGTGATTACCGCTTTGAAGCGATGAAGAAAAGCATTCAGGATTCGCCAGAGATGCTTGAGCTTCGAGAACTTATAGTTTTTCCCTACAATGATGGCAGATATATTGTTGTTTGTGGTAATTTACGTTTGCGAGCTTGCAAGGAGTTAGGTTATAAAGAACTGCCTTGTAAAATTCTGGCACCTGATACCCCCGTTAAGAAGTTGAGGGAATATGCCACTAAAGATAATGTCAATTTTGGTGAGAATGATTTGGACGTTATGGAAAACGAGTGGAATAAGGCGGAACTCCAAGACTGGGGCATCGAATTTGCCCCGGAGAAGAAAGAGGATGAATTTAAAGAGCGCTTCGATGCCATCACGGATGATACAGCCATTTATCCTCTCATTCCAAAGTATGACGAAAAACATGAGTTGTTTATCATCACCTCAAGTAATGAGGTAGATAGCAACTGGCTTCGTGAGAGGCTGGACATGCAGCACATGAAGTCGTACAAAACCGGGAAAATAAGTAAATCCAATGTAATTGATATAAAAGACGTTCGCCATGCCCTGCAAAATAGTAATACCAAGTCATAAACGCCATGACCGGGTGTTCGCTAAAAAGTTGGTGAACGATCCTATCATTTGCGTTGCTGAAAGTCAAGCTGACTTATATCAGCAATTTAACCCGGAATGTGAAATTGTAACTCATCCTGACGACGTTATGGGCCTCATCCCGAAACGTAATTGGATGGCAAAGCATTTTGGAGAACTTTTCATGCTTGATGATGATGTCCATGCCTGCAAACCTATTTATGTGGAAAAAGGAGAACCTAGCCGGATAAAGGATAAAGATAAGATAACTAATATCATTCAGTCATTATTTGAGATGGCCAGTATGATGGATGTACATCTGTTTGGCTTCACCGCTCGGATATCGCCGGTAATGTATGATGAATCCGCTTTTCTTTCTCTTTCGAAAATGATAACCGGTTGCAGTTATGGAGTAATCTATAACAAAAACACTTGGTGGAATGAGGAAATACGTTTGAAGGAAGATTTTTGGATTTCTTGTTACATGAAGTACAAAGAACGTAAGGTTTTAACCGATTTGCGGTATAATTTTGAGCAAAAGAACACTTTTGTAAACGCTGGTGGGCTTGCTTCTATAAGGAATCAGGAAGAGGAACGTAAATCTATCCTCTTTATCAAAAAGAATTTTGGTGATAGTATTTTGCTAAAGAGTGCAACCACTAATGGGAAAGACAAAACAAAGCAGCTCGTTCAATATAATATATCATGCAAATTCAAATTCTAATAGTCTGTAAAAAAGGCGTTTAAATGGCGTCCATTCTGTTTGTCATATTCGCCTTTTTTAGCTAACTTTACTGACGTAATAAACTAAAAGTCAAACCATTAAATTAGAATTATGATTATAAGAACAGTTTGCGGATATGATTTCTTTGAGGTGAGTTCTGCAATGCAGAAAGCCATTAGGCGAGCCGACACCGGGGTAGCCGGCTTTTTTGCATTGGAACTTTGGGCGAGTGGGTACCGCGACTATGTGTGGAAGCGTCTGTTTACCATTAGTGCTGAAGATTGCTATGGAATCATTACTAAAGAGATAGAAGCATTGTGGCAGGGGCATGAGCTGGTAAACAAGACTGCTACTGAACCCAAAGGGAGGATATTTGTCAGTAAAGCTGTTATTCTCCTTTGTGAATGTAGAAAGAATCGTGATGCGGATCATTTGCAAAACTTCATCTATGATAGAAAGGATATTGATATAGAAAAGTGGATAAATGATGTCAGGCGTTACCCTATTCCTATTCCAGATTACACTTTCGATGTACATACACGAAAGGGTAAAAAACATGGGAGAACCAAAGAAGAATTCTTTCAGGAAGAATACAAGGCGTTACAACCTCGTGTTCCTGGTTTATTCGATGATTTGGTTCAACCCAGTCAACCAAAGTTATTTAATGATGAAACCACGGCTAAGTAGCTGTGGTTTCTCATTTTTCATATAAGTCAAACCAATTTAATTAAAAAAATGAACACGTATTACAAATTTGCGCCAAATGTATTTTTGGCAAAGTGTGATGAGAAGCACGAAAAAGGTGAAACTATTGAAGTTACCACCAAGTATGGTAAGGAGAACGAAAGTATAGTATTTAACCTAATCTTCGAAAAAGATGGGTTTTACTATTATTCCATCGTTAGAGCTGACGGCTTTAATGTTCAAGAATGGGCTAAGCAAAGAGCGGAACGCAGGCATGAATGGGCGTCATCGGCAGTACGAAAAAGTAATGAGTATTTTCAGAAATCAAATAAGCATCGTGATTTCCTTTCTTTGGGTGAGCCTATCAAAGTTGGACACCACAGCGAACGAGGACATCGCAAAATGATAGATGATGCCTGGAATAACATGGGGAAAAGCGTTGAGTTTAGCGATAAGGCTGCCGAACATGAAAGAGTTGCGAAGTATTGGGAAAAAAGGGCTAATACGATAAACTTGTCCATGCCGGAAAGTATAGATTTCTACGAACATAAGTTGGAACAAGCAAAAGAATATCACGAAGGATTGAAGTCCGGTAAGTACCGACGCGAGCATACATACGCTATGGCTTATGCCAATAAAGCAGTAAAAGAGGCTAAAAAAAATTATGACCTTGCAGTAAAGCTGTGGGGCGATGTTTAATAATCTGTAGTATCTCAAATAATTTACTATGAGAGAATTATCAAAAGAAACCTCATTACAAAGGGTAATGAGGGCTTCAGGTCGTGTACCTGTACAATGCTCATGCAGTGTTTGTAAACAACAATGTCATACGCCATGTTTAGGTACTCCTGATGATATTGAACGAATTATTGATGCAGGTTATGCCGACAGGTTAGCGCTGACGAACTGGGCTGCTGGTATATTCTTAGGGGTTATTAATATTGCTATTCCGATGATTCAGCCCGTTGCTGGTAAGGAGTATTGTGCTTTTTTCGAGAATGGACTGTGTATCTTACATGATAAGGGTTTGAAGCCCACTGAAGGACGTTTGTCTCATCACACAGTCAGGAAGGATAACTTCAATCCTGCTATGAGTATTGCTTGGAACGTTGCAAAAGAATGGCTGATGCCGGAGAATGAGGATGTACTTTCTCGTGTAGTAAATAAATTCTTGAATGCGAGGAAGCCATGAATGTGTGTCAATCAATACCTCGTAGAGATTGTAAGGTGTTTGCTAAATGTGGAGCAAAATCCTTATCACATTGCCGGCGGCACCGCGAAACTGATGAGAAGTGTAAAAGTTGTACTCTAATTCGTCGTAAGCCGCGTAATCGGATTATAGATGATTCAGGACGTGAAATGAAAAGATGTACCCATTGCGGAAATTACTTCTACTTGAACCGGTTCTACAATCGTATAGTGGTGAGAAAAGGTAAGGAATATCATTTGTTGACTTCCTGGTGCCGTATGTGTATGTCACAGATTAATAATCAGAGGGCAAAGAAGAAAAAGTGACTTGTCCATTAAATTTTTTGTATGAAATATTATGCTTCAGTTAGCTTTGGAAAGGATTCCTTGGCAATGCTTTTCATGCTAATAGATAAAGGATATCAGTTGGATGAAGTCGTTTTCTATGATACAGGTATGGAATTTCAGGCAATCTATAACACTCGTGATGCTGTTCTTCCAATTCTTAAAAAACTTGGCATTAAATATACAGAACTGCATCCGGAGCAACCTTTTCTTTGGACAATGTTTGAAAGGCCGGTTAAGAAAAGAGGGACCAATATTATCCATAAAAAAGGATATAGTTGGTGTGGGGGAACATGCCGGTGGGGAACGAGTGAAAAACTTCGTGCATTGAAAGCTCACACAAAAGACGGAATTGATTATGTCGGTATTGCTGCCGATGAGACCCATCGTTTTGAAAAGGAAAAACGACCAAATCGGGTTTTACCACTTCGTGATTGGGGCATTACTGAAGCAGATGCACTCCAGTATTGTTACACAAAAGGCTTTGTTTGGCATGAGGATGGAGTAAGGCTATATGAGCTACTTGATCGTGTGAGTTGCTGGTGTTGTGGAAATAAGAACTTGAAGGAGTTGAAGAATATGTATTTGTACCTTCCATGGTATTGGAAAAAGCTGAAAGAACTTCAGTTAAATACCGATAGGCCCTATCGTCGTAATAGTGGAGAAACCATTTTTGATTTAGAGGAAAGATTTAGACGTGAATTGTTGAAGAAAAAAACTGATTAAAATGGCGTTAAAATGGCGAAGTTTCTGTTTGCTAAACTTGTCAATAACGATTACCTTTATAGACGTAAAGCATTAAAAGTCAATCAACATGAAGAGGAATGAAAAAATAGAAAAATTAGAAAGACTAGGTATTTTCAATCAATGGAAATATAACACAGAAAGAGCAAATGATACATTTAATATTGAGTGTCCTGACTTCTCAATGACAAATGAAGAGCGGGTGAACAATTTGTTAGATGTTGATTGCTGTTTTCATCGATTTCTAGCTATCTCATTCCCTTTTAATGGTACTCCTGAAGGCGTTGCTTTTTGGGAGAATATTGCAAAAAAATAATCGAACTTAATTGAATTGAAATTATGAGTAAAAAAGATTTAATAGAGCAGAACATTACAAGAGTTCAAGAATATGTGAGGGAACTTATTGAAGATGCAAAGTGGAATAATGGTGTTTCGGAAACTCTTGAATCTACTTCAATAATTGTAGGTAATAGTGATGATATCTATGATTTTGCAGTTTTATTTGCTTCTAATAGTGAATGTGTTTATTGTGAATTCATAAATGGTAAGATAGAGTACATTGATTGTGAACTAGATTGTGAAATATGCCAATTTGAAGGAAGACTAATTTTTCAATATATAAACGGAAGTTTTCATAATCCTACTGGTCAAATTATCGAACTATCAAAATTGTTGATGAAAGGCGAATTAAAAGACACAAAAAGTATCTTTTGTTCTATGGTACTTCGATTAATGGATACTGAAGAATACAATAACAATTATTGCAAATCATTGGATTTAGTTCTGAAGCTGTTTCCTGAAATAGATGGAGAATTATTAGAAAAGGAATTGGATAGATATATTTAAGCATTACAAGGATGAGTAAAATGAATTTAAATGAATTAAGAGACAAAGCATATAAAACAGCTTGTGAACATGGGTTTCACGATCAAGAGCTAAGTAACAATCATTTTCTTTGCCTTGTGATTTCTGAATTGATGGAAGCTGTGGAAGCAGATAGAAAAGGAAGGCGTGCTAATGTTGATCGGTATAATAAGAAGATTGCTAACAGCCGCATTTGTCAAGGATTGGATTCTGACATTCCCAAAGAGCGTGGTTACGAAGTCGCATACAATGAAACTATAAAAGGCTCAATTGAGGAAGAGTTAGTCGATGCTGTAATCCGCTTGCTTGAGCTTGCAGGACTTCGAGGAATAAGCCTTGAACTTGCCAACGGAGATATTGATGACTGTATTGAAGATATGGCAGAAGCTTGTAAAGACGAAACTTTCACCGAATCAATCTATTCCATCTCTACACTTCCTGTTAGGTATGACGGAATATTTGATTTTCCTACAACCGTGAATGATATGATACTATCAATCTTCGGGCTTGCCAAGCACTTAGATATAGACCTGCTTTGGCACATCGAGCAGAAAATGAAGTATAACGAACTTCGTGAAAAGATGCACGGGAAGAAGTATTAACTCTCAATACCGAAGATAGAAATGAGTAAAGCGATAAATGAAAAAGTCCTGAATAGGTAGTCAGGACTTTACTGAGATTAGATATAAATCTGAAACATTAGAGATTCGACATATTTGCCTTTCATATCACTTCCAGTACTTGATTCAAGAGTCACATGATTGGTTTTTACTGTATAGCCATCAGGCATTAAGCTATTTATGTGATTACAAATAGCGTTTTCTAAATGGTTCGGTTCCCCGTAATAAGGAGTTTCACATACTACTTTTACAACAGTGTTTCCGGATGGCTCAAACAATCTCAGTGAAATCCCTTGATTAAGCTCATAGCCTTCTTTTGTAGATTTAATTACTAACATATTTTTATTTTTAAAATTAGACAACAAAGATAGGCAATAGTTATTTATAAAACAATGAGATGATTGATTTACAGTATGTAAATGATATGTAAATGGATAAATATTAATTAAAATCATAAAAAGAAATGAGCGTTTTTGTAAAGCATTTCAGCAAGAAGGTACCCCACAGGTGGTACAGACATGGAAGGAAGGTGTTCCGGCTGACTCCTAAAAGCATGTTTGACAAGAAATCCCGGACTTTCCATTATGAATGTATCGAGAACAACTATAAGAGCGGGTGCTACATCATAGGGTTCAACCTTTATGATGACATGATCCCGATAACGGAGGATGAGTGGCGGAACGCTATGGAGAATTGCATAAACCCGTATTGATTATGAGTGAATATTCATTGAAAGAAAGAGCTCAGATGTTAACATCATTGCTTGTATATGGCGGTCCTATGACATTTGAGCAAATCAAGAAATTAGATTGGTTGAAAAATACATCTGAATACGGAATATTATTCTATCTCCGGGAAGCTGAAAGATATGAATGGATAAAAACTAAATGTTTCAGCGGTGGTAAGCCGAATATCTATTCGGCAACGGCTAAAGGCCGAAGAATGGCTGAAGCAAGAGATTAATATTCAAATACAGAGTAAATATGAGTGAAGTAGAATTAAAGAAGTTGTTTCAAATAGAGGATATATTATCACTTCCTAATGCGATTTTTAAAATAATCTTTGATAATGACGAAAGATTGCATCATATATATCGAGAGTTATTACAACTCAATACTCATGATCTTTCAAGAGATTGGTTTCAAGATATATATGAGGGTGAATTGGCTCAAAGAAACCAAAACAAGCAGGATTTTACTCCTAATGTAGTAGGAATACTACTATCAAGATTGACAGGGGTTTCCAAAGGGGTGATTTACGAACCTACTGCCGGGAATGGTTCCCTTATTATTTCTAACTGGTGGCATAGAGTTAAAACTTTAGGAACTGATTTCAAACCGTCTGAACACCCCGTTGAATGCTGGGAGTTGTCTGATAGGTCTATTCCGTTACTCTTGCTTAATTTATCGATACGTGGTATTAATGCAACTGTGTATCATGGTGATGTACTTGTAAAATCAATAAAAAGTGAATATCGCTTGCTGAACGTGAAAGATATTCCATTCGATTTTTCCATTATAGAAAAGATTAGTTATGATTGACGATAATTTTATAAAGAATCTGTACCAATACACTAGGAAAAGAATCAATTTCTTGTTTCCTGGCATTGATATTAATTACATGGATATCTCTCATTCCGTTATAGCTGACGAACGTTTTTCTATTGAAAATTGGCGGGATTTGGTTGATCGTCTGATTTACGATGAGGTTTCCTTTATAAAAAGAAACAACCGTTTTGGGGAAGCTGATTTAGCAATTAGAAATACTCCTGAAAATATTTTATTATGTAATAAATGTGGGGAGTATGTACCTGAAAGCAAATTCTATTTAAGTACGAAAATTTGTAATTCATGTTATTATATTGAAAATCGGGAAAAAATACTGAAGAATAATAAGGCATATCGGATTCGTAACAGAGACAAATTACTTGCCCGTAGGAAAGAATTGCGGAATGCCAATATTGAACATTATAGAGAATTGGAGAGGGCTAGTTACAAGCGTAGATATAAGGTTAATAAGGAAAAGATATTAGAGAAAAATAGAAAATATCAATTAGCTCACAAAAGTGAAATACGTGAGTATATGAAAGTGTATTATCAAAAAAATAAATCAAAATGGAAACAGTAATAGCAAATCCGCCCTTTTCCGCCAAATGGAGTGCAGATGTCTCTTTTATGGATGATGAACGATTTAGTGAAGTTGGGAAATTAGCCCCTAAATCTAAAGCTGATTATGCTTTTGTCTTGGATATAGTCCATAAACTGGATGTAACAGGGATTGCGGCTATAGTTCTTCCTCATGGAGTTTTATTTCGTGGTGCTGCCGAAGGTGTTATTCGCAGGTTTCTTATTGAAGATAAAAACTGCATTGATGCTGTCATTGGGCTACCGGCCAATATATTCTATGGTACTAGTATTCCTACTTGTATCTTGGTAATAAAGAAATGTCGTAAAGAAGATGAGAACATCCTTTTTATTGATGCAAGCAAAGATTTTGAAAAGCTTAAAAACAAGAACTCTTTGAGTGATGAACAAATAGACAAGATTGTACAGACGTTCCAAGAGCGTAAGGAAATTAAGAAATACAGTCATTGTGCCACATTGCAAGAGGTTATGGCTAATGATTTTAATCTTAACATACCGAGATACATAGATGTATTTGAGAAAGAAGAACCTATTGACATTAAGGCTGTTATGGATGAAATAAAAGAGCTGGAAGCCAAACGTGCCGAATTGGATAAGGAGATTGATGTTTATTTGCGAGAATTGAAACTGATTTAAATAACAAATTTATAAGATATGAAATTGGATGATGTGTATAAGGCTTGGATTTCTGTAAAGAAAAGGCAAGTCAAGACTAGTTCACTGGCATCGTACCAGCAGATATACGTGAAAAAGCTTTCTCCAATGTTAGGATGTATGGAAGTTGGGGAATTGAGCAAAAAGGTTATTGTGCCATTCATGAACGATCTTATGGATAATTCGGGGTTATCTGTGAAGTACTGCAATGATATTCTGATAGTTCTAAAAATGCTAATTCGGTTTGCTGACGAAGAGTTAGACCTTGAGGTACATAACATTACATGGAAGATGGTATGGCCAAGTAAAAATAAGATAGCTGCTCAAAAGCTGGAACGTTATTCTCCTGCTGAATATAAGAAAATCGTCGATTATGTGTTAGCGAATCCATCTCCACGTAATCTTGGAATTTTGCTAACGATATGTTCCGGTATGCGTATAGGGGAAGTATGTGCCTTACAATGGAAGGATATAGATTTAGATAAAAAGACTATTCATATTTGTAAAACCTTAGAACGCATATATATGCCAGGCGAGGATGGTACATTTAATAAAGCAAAAACCCATATTGAGATTGGGCCCCCGAAAACTTCAAATTCTGATAGGTATATTCCTATCTTAAAAAACATTTTCCCTTTGGTGAAGAAGTTTTCTGCTGTGTGTAATCCCGATTATTATGTGTGTACTTGTGGTGAGCAATATACAGAACCTCGGACCTTGCGGAATTATTATGAGAAATTTATTCTTGAAAAGGTAAAACTAGACCACTGTATCAAGTATCATGGATTAAGGCACACTTTTGCCACGACTCTTATAGAGAATAAAATTGATGTCAAAACTGTATCTACTATTCTTGGTCATTCAGATGTAGGTACCACTTTGAATATTTATGTTCATCCATCAGAGGAAGCTAAAACCGATGCTGTTAATTCAGGATTAAGGAGAATTTTTAAATAGCCCCAAATAAGTGATGAATATCGGAATACTAGCAGTCGATAGCAATTATCCTAATCTAGCTTTGATGAAGATAAGTAGCTATCACAAGGCAAGAGGTGATAATGTAGAATGGTATAATCCCCTTTGTTCTTATGATAAGGTTTACATTGCAAAAGTATTTAGCTTTACGCCGGATTACGGCTATTACATCAATGCCGATCAAGTTGAGAAAGGCGGTACAGGGTATGACATAAAAAAGGTTCTTCTACCGGAAATTGATAGAATGATTCCTGATTACGATCTGTATAATGTTGATAAAAATTTGGCTTATGGCTTTTTGACAAGGGGCTGTCCTAATCGTTGTAAATGGTGTGTTGTACCTGCCAAAGAAGGAAACATCACTCCTTACATGGATATTGCGGAAGTATCTGCTGGGCGAAAAAATGTGATTCTCATGGATAACAACATACTTGCATCCAACTACGGTTTGCAGCAGATTGAAAAGATTATCTCCATGGGAGTACGTGTAGACTTCAATCAAGGATTAGATGCCCGGTTGGTTACGGATGATATAGCCCGGTTGCTTGCAAAAGTAAAGTGGATGAAGCGCATAAGATTCGGTTGTGATACACCGGGACAAATAGCAGAATGTGAGCGTGCTACGGCTTTGATTGATAAGTACGGTTACAAAGGCGAATACTTCTTTTATTGTATCCTGCTTAGTGACTTTAAAGAATCGTTTGAGCGTGTCAATCATTGGAAGAATAAAGGCAGTCGGTTCTTGCCGCATTGCCAGCCTTACAGGGACTTAAATAATCCTCGTCAAATTATTCCTCAATGGCAAAAGGATTTAGCCGGATGGGCTGATAAGAAGTGGGTGTTTAGAAGCTGTGAATTTAAAGATTTTATCCCTCGAAAAGGGTTTAAATGTAGTGGATATTTTGATTAATAACAATACGAAAGTTATGATAATATTAAGAATAAAAAGGACCGGGAAAATTTTCCCGGTCCATAGGTCAGTAAACCTTCTGCCCTTTACGGTTAACTACACAATTATATATAGCTAACTCACCTGCTTTATCTCCTGTGCGTTTACAGTAATTGTACGCACCGCGAGCACCAGAGAATTCTCCTCTTCCATGTAGGTAGATAAACTCTCCAAGTAAAGCAGCTCCCTTACAAGCAGCGATAAATAAATAATACTTATTGTTCATAAATATACATTATTTATAGGTTAATACTAGATAGATTCTACCTAACAAACTATGTTATGGTCAGAATTTCTCAGTTAGTTATTACTAACAACTGCAAAGATAATAATTATATAGAAAACTCAAACTTTAAAATTATCAATGAAAGCAATAACAATAAAACAACCATGGGCTTCTTTAATAGTGCATGGTATCAAGGATATTGAGAACCGTACTTGGGCGTGTCCATGGAAATACATAGGGCATAGAGTGTTAATCCATGCAAGTGGGAAACCTGTAGAAATGAGAAATCCCAATAGTGTATTTACAAAAGCTCAATGGGATAGTCTGCCTATTGAGTTTCAACGAAAAATAATATGTGCAGAGGGCATTGTCAATTCTGCTATCATTGGAAGTGTAGAAATAATTGGATGCTCTATCAATCATCCTTCTAAATGGGCAGAGAAAACAGATGATAGTAAAGGCTATTATGAAAATCCTATTTATAACTGGGTACTAGCTAATCCTATATTATTTCCAGAGCCGATACCGGCTAAAGGGAAATTGTCATTTTGGGAGTATCCCAATATCAATTCAGAGGACGATATTTGCTTGTGTAATTTGGTCGTAAATGAAAGGAATCAAGTCGTTAGCTATGGAGAGTATGACCGATGTGTATACTGTGGTAGTAAATGGAGTAAATAACAATAGTACAGAATAATAGTAACATAATAGTTAGATATGAATTATACTGTCAATATCTTCTTCATTGTCAACATACATTTTGATGTATTTTCTTAATAAGGTTGGATTATTGACACATTCATCTGTTTTAATTATTTGGAGATTATTCAATCCATATAAAGATGTCAAATTCCAATTTGTCATTTCTTGTAGTGAGCGTTTTATCTCAATTTCCGATTTTGCGTCTTTAGTGAATATTGTAATATTCTTCTTTTGGGGATTAGTGGATGAAGATTGTCTTTCAAAAAAGGCTTTAAAATATTGGCTGTCATTTATGCCTAATGAATGCCCAAATATTGTAATATCATCAGCATCCATTAAATCATATACCATAGCTGGGGGATTATATTGGGAATCAAATGATTTCTGTATAAAATCATAGTTTTTGTCTATGTTTTCATCTCTTGTTCCTAAAATGATATTCCCGTCTAAACATAAGCCATGTACATACTTAACTGCATCATTAAATTCCATAGCAAAACTAGAGTTGGGAGCTATTGCTCCAAAACTTGTATAATTAAAAGAGTATATGACAATTTCATCATTTACATTGCTTTTGATAAATGTTCTTGCTACTGTAGCAGCTATGGAGTTTTCATTAATAGCTTCTTTTTGAATTTTTATTAGGTATTGCATTAACCCAACTTTAATCAACTGTACGGCTTTTTTATCTCGTTCAATTGGAGAATTTAGCACATCTTCATGTGATAAACAGATTATGTAAGAAAGTCCAGGTTTGGATAATACGCCTATCTTTAATAGTCTATTAACAGTCTCAGCATTTGTTTGTATTAAATCATTATATTCAGAAATACCATGATAGGCATGTATCATTTCTAATATTTTTCTTTCTGTGCTATTATATAAATCGAATGGATGCCCATTATTATTCTTAATTTTAGTATAATAATAACTTAGTTCATTCTCCAAATCATACCACTTGACCGCATCTAAATTATCGTTCCATTTGTCATTTAAATGTTTGATTAAAGGAGATGGGTAGTCTTTGGGACAAAATTCAGATTGGCAAAAGTCCTTGTATGAAGTCTTTCTGCCTAAACAAAGGTCAAATCCGTTACCTATTATCAGAACTCTTTTTCTATCTTTATTCATACTGCAAAAGTAAGGAAAGATTATGATAATAAGAACTGAAATTTATATAATTGTTGAACCTTTGGTGTATTGGTTATCCGATACACCTTTATTTTTTTGTGATGATGAGAAAAATGATTGTAACTGGCAGTGAAGGCTTCATAGGTAAAGCCCTCTGCCAAGAATTAGCGAAAAGAAATGTTGAAGTGATAGGTATCGATCGAAAGAACGGTACTGAAGCTTCAAAAGTATGTGAACTTCTAAAGTACGGTGATATCGACTGTGTATTTCACCTGGCAGCACAAACAAGTGTATTCAATGGAAATCTGGAACAGATCCGGAAAGATAATATTGATACCTTTATGTGCATAGCCGATGCATGTAACCAATACCATGTAAAATTAGTATATGCCAGTTCATCGACCGCGAACCCGGAGAACACAACAAGTCTCTATGGTATAAGTAAGTACTTTGATGAACAGTATGCATCTATCTATTGTAAGGCTGCGACCGGGTGCCGGCTGCATAATGTATATGGACCTAATCCGCGAAAAAGAACTCTTCTCTGGTTCCTGATGGAAAAGGAAAACGTGTCATTATACAACTGTGGTCAGAATATCCGGTGCTTCACTTACATAGATGATGTCATTGAGGGGCTTATCTATTCGGTGGGTTGTAACCGGCAACTTATCAATATTTGTAACGTTCAACCTGTGACTACTATGTATTTTGCTTCTTTAGTAAAATACTACAAACCGATTGAAATAGAGTTGATTAATAAAAAACGAGATTTTGACAATTTGGAGCAGTCGGTGAACCGGGATATCTATTTAGTACCTTTGTCTTACACATCTGTCGAGGACGGAGTAAAGAAGATCTTTGATGAAAGGAAAGGGAAAGATATGTCGTATTGACGACTGGGATAAGCCGGAAGCGGTGAAAGGTAAGAGCTGGTCTCATCAGGAACGGTTATGTGATTTGAGAGAAAAGGTGTCACTTCATAAAAAGGGTGATATCTATTACATCTCCCAGTTCACCCGTTCCAAGACCGGTACCAGCTTTTCAGAAATTAAACAGTCGGAGGAACTTGCATCATTCTTTGCAGAGAGAGCGTGTGAGTTTCTCCACCGCTTCATTGTAGGGGGATGTGAAGGATGGTGTATAGTCACCACACCGCGACGGAGACACTACGAGGGCTTTCATTTTGCAACCTCTATCTGCACGAAAATAGCTGGGGCGGTGAAAATACCATTCTATGAGAATGCAATTCAGTGCCTAACTAAAGATAGATTGAATCCGGAATTCTTTCTTCTTCGTCCGATAAAGGAAAAGAAGATAATAGTGTACGATGACATATTAACAACTGGCAGCACACTGCTTGCCACCTATGAGCTTTTAAAGGATAGAGAGCAGCTTCTTTTTCTCGTAGGAATAAATAACAATTGATATGGGAAAGCAAGAGAAACCATTAACATTCAAGCAAGAGAAATTCTGTAAATACTACGTTGATACAGAAGGTAATGCTAGTGAAGCATATAGGATGTCTTATGATGCGTCAAAGATGAAACCTGAAACGATTTGGAGTGCTGCTAGCAGATTGTTAGCCAATAGCAAGGTTAGTGCAAGGATAAGTGAGATTAAGCAACAGAGGGCGAAAGAGACTGAAGTAGAGAGGAAAACGGTCGAGAAGGTATTAATGGATATTGTACTCGCTGATCCCGATGATTTACATTATGTAGACCCTGTTACCGGGAAAACAAAGATGAGAAGTCCGTCCCAACTTCCAAAGCGTGCCCGTAATGCGTTGAAGAAGATTCAGAATAATAGAGGAGTGGTTAATTATGAGTTCAACGGCAAGACAGAAGCCGCCCGGATTCTTGGTGCCTGGAATGGATGGGAAGCCGATAAGAATGTCAACATCAAAGGTGGAGACGGAAATAAAGTCGGTGAACTTCGTATCGGATTTGAAGATAATGAGGATTCGGAAGAATAGAACAATTTGAACTGCAAAATCCAGTATTCACCCTACGGAGAAACCTTACTTTTAGAACAATATGGTTATAAATTATAAGAAGCTAAATCCTAACGGATTCTATCTATTGAAGTACTTGAATGATGAGACTATCCGTTTTATCATTCTCTATGGAGGTTCATCTTCCGGTAAGTCGTATAGTGTGGCACAAACAATACTGATACAGACATTACAGGATGGTGAGAACACTCTTGTCATGCGTAAAGTAGGAGCTTCTATTCTCAAAACCATTTATGAAGATTATAAAGTCGCTGCGGCCGGTCTTGGCATATCCCATTTGTTCAAGTTCCAACAGAATACTATTAAGTGTCTGGTTAATGGTGCGAAGATAGATTTTTCCGGTCTTGACGATCCGGAAAAGATAAAAGGTATCTCCAATTATAAGCGTGTTCAGTTAGAGGAATGGTCAGAGTTCGAGCATCCGGATTTCAAGCAGCTACGTAAGCGTTTGCGTGGTAAGAAAGGGCAGCAAATTATTTGTACCTTTAATCCGATCAGTGAAAGCCACTGGATAAAGAAAGAGTTCATTGATAAAGACAAATGGCATGATGTACCGATGACGGTTACCATTGCCGGCAAAGAGTTGCCGAAAGAACTTACCAAGGTCAAATCCGTAAAGAAGAATGCACCCAGGCAAATACTTAATCTTCGTACTAAGCAAATCGAGGAACAGGCACCTAATACAGTTATTATCCAATCTACCTATTTGAATAATTTTTGGGTGGTCGGTAGTCCTGACGGTACGTATGGTTTCTATGATGAGCAATGTGTTGCCGACTTTGAGTATGATAGAGTCCACGATCCGGATTATTACAATGTGTACGCATTGGGAGAGTGGGGTGTTATTCGTACCGGTAGCGAGTTCTTCGGTTCGTTCAACCGTGGCAAACATTCCGGTGAACATAAATATATCCCGGACCTGCCTATTCATATATCAGTAGATAATAACGTACTGCCATATATCAGTGTGTCGTACTGGCAAGTAGATTTCACTACCGGTATCAAGGTTTGGCAGTTCCATGAGACATGCGCCGAAAATCCTAACAATACAGTAAAGAAGTCCTCTAAACTTGTAGCCAAGTATCTGAAAGATATCAGGTATAGTGATAAAGTCTACCTACACGGGGATGCCTCAACAAAGGTGGCCAATAGCATTGATGATGAAAAACGTTCTTGGATGGACTTATTCATAGATACATTGCAGAAAGAAGGATTCGAGATTGAGGATAAGGTAGGCAATAAGAATCCGAGTGTTGCCATGACCGGTGAGTTTATCAATGCTATCTTTGATTGTACTGTTCCCGGTATAGAGATATACATTGACGAATCATGTTCGGTATCTATTGAGGACTACATGAGCGTACAGAAAGATGCTAACGGTGCCATTCTTAAAACTAAGGTCAAGAATAAAACTACCTTGCAGACTTATGAGGAGCACGGGCACCTGTCTGATACGTTCCGATATGTCGTTGTGGATTTGTGTAGTGAGCAGTATATAGAGTTTAGTAACCGGCGAAAAAGAAACTTGTATGCTTGTAATGGCACTATTAATTTCTTCAATCCAGATACCGAATGTAAATACACTAAGAAGATTCTATATGTGATGCCGAATGTTAATGGGAAATTTGTCCTTATACAAGCGTTTAGATGTGGAAATAAATGGCATGTTGTTGATGTCGTATTTATGGATACTACTTCAACAGAAGATATACGTTCTTCTATTTTGTCCCATGAATCTGATTCATGTGTAATTGAATGTACAGATGCTTATTTCCCTTTTATCCGGGAACTCCGTTCTAGTACAAACAAGGAGATTCGTGTAATGAAAGAGTTTCCGGATGTAGATAAGCGTATTGCTGCAACATCTGATTATGTGAAAAATAGTATTCTTTTTTCTGCATCAAAAGTAGAATCTGATACGGAATATGTTGCCTTCATGAATAATCTGATGGACTATAATAAAGATAGTGAAACAAAAGAGGCCAGTGCTGTTTTGAGTGGGCTAGTACAGTTCGTTGTAAAATTAGGTTTGAATTGAAATGTGTTATATGTGATTGAAAATAAGAATGTTATATTGTTGGTATTATGTTTTCGTAATTTCAAGATTTTAGTGTTTTGGAAAACGGTTTTCCTTTTTACTTAGTTTTGCTCAAAAAGGAACCCAATGAATATTTTTTTTGATAATCTATTTGGAAAGAAATCTAAGACTAAAGGTGAAGTTGAAATAGTTACTTCATCTGAAAATAAGGATATAGATACTCAAAGTGGCAAGACTGAAAAATGGTCAGTTGCATACATTGAGGACCTTACTAGTCCTATTGTAGCGGGCAGTAACTATCTAACGCTATTCAGTACGATACCTGAAGTCTTTTTCCCGATCGATTATATTGCATCGCGAATTGCAGGTGCTAATTTTCAATTGAAGAAAACTAAGGATGACAGTATAGTATGGGCGAATAAACGAATGAATGGCATACTTAGTCGTCCTAATTGTTTGATGCGTTGGAAAGAATTGATTTATCAGCACCATATTTATAAATTGTGTACAGGGAATAGCTTTATTCGTGCCGCTATGCCTGATGTCTTTTCTACAGCTGAAAAATGGAGATATTGCGATAATTATTGGGTGCTACCTTCTGATAAGACTATTGTAGAACCTGTTTACGGGAATATGCCATTGTTTGGCATTGCCCAAACAGAAGATATTATTCGTAGCTATCGTTTGGAGTATGGTTGGAATGGTAGTTTGGAAATTCCTCCATACCAAATATGGCATGATAGAGACGGAAGTGCAGAGTTCTATTCAGGGGCTATGTTCTTGAAGTCCAAAAGTCGTCTTGCTTCCCAAAATAAGCCAATGTCAAATCTAATAGCTGTATATGAAGCTAGAAATGTAATTTATGTAAAGCGGGGTGGATTGGGCTTTATTGTAAGTAAGAAAACTGATGCTACCGGTTCAATAGCGTTGACTGACGATGAAAAGGAACAGCTTTTGAAGCAAAATTTTGAGAAGTATGGTGTAAGGAAGGGCCAGGTACCTTATGGTATTTCAGATGCAGACATTGACTTTGTTCGTACTAATCTTTCTATTGCAGAGTTACAGCCGTTTGAAGAGACTTTGGCTGATGCAATAAATATTGCAGGGGCATACGGCATCCCTGCCGTTCTTGTTCCGCGAAAAGACCAGTCCACATTTAGCAATCAGGCTACTGCTGAAAAGAGCGTATATTGTTCAACTGTTATTCCTATGGCCAAACAATTCTGCAAGGATTTTACAGCTTTCCTTGGTCTTGAAGGAGGTGGATATTATTTGGATTGTGATTTCTCTGATGTTGATTGTTTGCAGGAAGGATTGAAAGAATCCGAGGACGTAAAGACAAATATAAATAAACGTTGTCGTGAACAATTCTCATGTGGGCTTATAACACTCAATGACTGGCGTGCCCAAATAGGCGAAAGTATGATAGAAAATCCCTTGTTTGACAAATTGAAATTTGATATGTCAGATGAGGAACTGGATAAAGTAAATCGAGTTTTTAACACTAAAAGTGGAGATGAAAAAGATGGAAGAGAAAATCAAAAGCCTTCAGTACAAGACAAAGGCAAATGATGTTGATGAGAAGGGTATCGTTACCGTTGCGGTGAACGGTATCGGTGTGAAGGACTCACAAAATGACATATCTATGCCCGGCTCATTCAATAAGACATTGAAAGAAAATATTGGTCGGATGCGTTGGTTCCTGAATCATCGTACAGACCAGTTGTTAGGTGTTCCGTTGAATGGTAAGGAAACAGAAGGTAATTTGGTTATGGTCGGTCAGTTAAATCTTGAAAAACAGATTGGCCGTGATACGTTAGCTGATTATAAACTGTTTGCAGAGAATGGCAGAACACTTGAACATTCTATTGGGGTCAAGGCCATTAAAAGAGATTCTGTTGATCCCTGTAAAGTGCTTGAATGGCGTATGATGGAATATTCAACATTGACAAGTTGGGGGAGTAATCCCCAGACTTTCCTTGTGAATATTAAGTCTGCTACTGCCGACCAGGTAAAGGAGGCTGTTGATTTCGTTCGTAAAGCGTTCTTGCAGCATGGATATAGTGATGAGCGTTTAAAAGGTTACGATATGGAATTAAGTTTATTACTGAAGAGCCTCAACGGTGGTGCCGTTGTCTCATGTCCTCATTGTGGTCATCAATTTGATTATGATGCAGAAACGGAGCATACCTTTGCCCAGCAGGTATTGGACTATGCTGCTGATTATCAGAGATGGATAACACAGGACATTGTAAGGGAAGAAATGGAGAAGCTCACTCCGGAGATTAGAACCCAAGTAATTTCTCTTATTGATTCTGTCAAATCAGAAAAGAAAGAATCTACTCAAAAGGGTCTACAAGACCTTATGAATTATGTAAGATGTCCCCACTGTTGGGGAAAAGTATATCGTTCGAATGCTATTCTGCAAAACACTTCTGAAGATACCACCGGAAAAAATGAGCCGTCTGTTGACACTCAAGAAAAGAATGACGGGGAAAATGGGAACGATGAAGTAACGATTAAAGCCGCTGATAATGGCACTTTACTCGATTTCAAGAGTTTGAATAGCTGTTTCGAGAATAAATAACTTAAAATTTAAATTTTATGCCTAAAAAATTTACAGTATCAGATTTTAATCTGAAAACAGACGGTCTGCCGGCAGAACAGAAAACTTTCATGGAAAACATCGTCGGCATGATGTGTGAAGTAGTTAACAAGTCACTTGAAGGATTTGCATCACCGGAGGAGGTAACGAAACAGTTTGGTGACATCAATAATCTATTGAAAGCCTATGATGGAGAAAAGTTCCAGCAATTGGTAAAGGACAACGAGCAACTTGTAGAACAAGTTAAAACTCTTGGTGAAAGTATCGAGAAAATGAAGCAGAAAGGTCTTTCTATGGATACTATCAACAAGTTCGACGAGAAATTGAACGAGATGCTTGATTCTGAAAAATTCAGAGATTTCGCAGAAGGAAAAACACGCAAATCAGGAGAATTTGACGGCTTCTCCTTGAAAGATGTCGTTTCCATGACTGACAATTACACCGGTGATTTGTTGATTACTCAACAACAGAAACGTGTTGTGACTCAGGTTGCCAACAAAAAGTTGCATATGCGTGATGTATTAACGACGCTGACAGCTGATCCTGCATATCCTCAACTCGCCTATGCGCAAGTATATGCTTTCAACCGCAATGCCCGTTTTGTAACAGAGAACGGTCGTTTACCGGAATCAAGTATCAAGGTAAAAGAGATACAGACAGGAACTAAGCGCCTTGGTACTCATATCCGTATCTCAAAACGTATGTTGAAATCAAGAGTGTACATTCGTTCCTACATCTTGAACATGCTTCCTGAAGCTGTTTGGATGGCAGAAGACTGGAACATTTTGTTTGGTGACGGTAATGGTGAGAATTTGCTTGGTATTATTAATAATACTGGGGTGACTTCTGTAGAGAAGATTATTAGTACAGCCATTGTTACAGGTGCCGCCGGTGCTGTAAAAGCTATTACCGGATATAACGGTGATAAGGATGTGATTGTAGAGTTTGCAGAACCACAGGATTTGATTCTTGATGGAATGAGTATCACGTTCGCTGGCGCCGCTGTTCTTACAGAACTGAACAAAACACACGCTCTTGTGAAAATGGAAGATGGTCGTATCCTTATTCCTGGTGTCGCGTTCTCCGGTGCTGAAACGGCTACGGATAAAATGACATTCAGTGTTCATGAAGCCGGCTTTAAGAACATTGAGGAACCCAACTCTGAAGATGTAGTGAAAACAGCTTTCGCCGCAATGACATATGCCCAGTATTTTCCGAATGCTATTATTCTTAATCCAATGACTGTTAACGGTATGGAATCAGAGAAAGATACGACAGGACGTAATCTTGGTATCGTTAAAATGGTTGATGGGGTGAAATATATTGCCGGTCGTCCGATTATCGAGTATGGTGGTATTCTTCCAGGTAAGTATCTTTTGGGTGACTTTAACCAAGCCGCAAATTTGGTTGATTATACCACTTTGGCACTTGAATGGGCTGAAGATGTGGAGACCAAGCTTTGCAATGAGGTTGTGCTGATGGCACAAGAAGAAGTTATCTTCCCGATTTATATGCCGTGGGCTTTCGCTTATGGGGATTTGGCCGCATTGAAGACTGCAATAACTAAAGCGTAGGATTATGGATTACATACTTAGAGGTAACGATAAGGATGTAACCAATGTGCTTAAAGAGCAACGCATTCGGATTAATAGAGGGATGATTCAACTCATCCCTATTTCCGAATGTGGTCTTGTTACAGAAGAAGATGCCCGAAAGACATTGGAATGTATGCTTGCAGAGAAAAATGAAGAGATTGGCAGGCTTACTGCATCCATTGCAGAGAAAGATAAGACAATTGTTGAACTGACAGAAGAGCGTGAAACAATGAAAGCTCGCATTGCAGAACTTGAAGTACAGGTGCCTTCTGATGAAAAGAATCTTCCGGTTGCCGATTCAAAAGATTTGCAAGAGGAAGATGCCAAGGAGGTAATTGTTACAGATGATAAAGCCGTTTCCGTGGAAGATGAAAAGAAAACCGGGAAAGGCAAGACTTCTAAATAACTATCGCTATGTTGATTGATGTTTCATATTTTATGTCAGGTCCCAGGCATATTGAGAATGTTTCGGTCGCTGAAATGCCTTCGCCCCAATCTCTTGCTGTGAATGAGGTGATAAATGGGTATATTAAGGCATTTCAGCCCGAATTTCTCCGGAATGTTGTTGGTGTGACTCTTTCCCAAGCTATCACAGATTATTTGGAGCTTATTGAACGAGAAAAGGAAGATTCTTCAGATGAAGTTGATATTTCAGAAGAGAAGGAAGCCCCCCAGTCCGGATATGCAGTATTATGCGAGAAGCTGTGTGAACCGTTCGCTGACTATGTCTTTTATCATATTCTTCGTGACGCAAACACCCAGGCTACAATAACCGGGCTTGTTCGTTTGAAATGTGCTAATGAATATGTAGCTCCTTTGAAGAGACAAGTAAGCACATGGAATAGCATGGTAGAGAAGAATAAACAGTTTGTTGAATGGGCTATGTCGAATGATTGTCCTTTCGATGTGAAAATAACCAAGAATCTTTTGACCCCAATTAATGCTTTCAATTTATGATAGATTTAGATATAACAGAACTGTTTGAGGAGATTGTAAAGGAACTTCCAGAAGGGCTTGAAATCCTCTATCCAAATGGGAAAGGGGGAACTAAAGTTGTGAAATCCCCAAGGTTGAATTACATCTTCGGTAGCAGTCAATATATCAAAGATATTTTAGATGAATACAGTAAGTCTTCTGCCCAGTCTGAAAGGAAGTTTCCATTGGTTGCACTATTCACTCCAATTAGTGAGGATAGAGGTGACGCGGATTATTTTTCAAAAGCAAAGGTTTCGTTAATTATAGCATGTTCTTCTTGTAAAGAGTGGAGCAATGAGATGCGCAGAACCACATCTTTTAAAAATATCCTTCGGCCAATCTATAAACGTTTATTGGAAGTATTATATGAAGATTCTCGGTTCGACTGCGACTATGACGAAAAAGTGAAACATAGTTATTCAGAAAACTATTCATATGGCAGATACGGAGCCTATACAGATTCCGGTGAGGCTGTGAGCGAGCCGATTGATGCCATAAATATACGCTCGATGGAAATAAAAATTAATAATCTTAATTGTAGAAGAAAATGAGAAAGATTAGAACGTGTAAGGGTTCCCGGATGAACACTGGTAGTTCTGCTTGTAGCATTGACTGGAAAAAAGTCAAAGGTGCTATCTTGACAGAACATGGTGTCAAACTCCCTGCTGATATAACAGGTGAGAAGTTGCTCGAATTGTGCCATGCAGACCGTCCCGGGCGTATTTACCCTATTTTGCCATTCCTGGAGTATGCCAAGAATGGTGGAGAGCCTCAAGTTAATCCTGTAGGGTACGGTGCAAGTGAATACAACGGGCTTAGCGCTCAAACAGACACCTTCACTTTGAAGAAATTTGATGAGGTTTTGAATGCCCAGCTTCTGAAATGTGCCAATAAAGGATGGGACGTTTACTTTTGGAATCAGGATAATATGTTGATCGGTTATAATGATGACACTGATATCCTTGCCGGTATTCCGATGTCTACTGTTTACCCGACCGTGACACAGTACCCGACCAGTAGTGCTAAGTCTGCGATGACTGTTAGTTTTTCACATGAAGATGTGGAAGACAGCCAATTGCACTTTGACTACGTGCAGTTAGACTTCAATCCCAAGAATTTCGTTAAAGGCTTGGTTGATGTTGTGTTTCAAAAGTTGGAGGCCGAAAATACTTACAAAATAGTTGAAGTTGTTGGTGGTTATGACCGTACAGAAGAATTTGGCAGTCTTATTGCTGATGGTGCTGCTGAAGTTATGAATAACGTAACTTCTGCTACATATTCGGATGGTATCATTACCATTGTTCCTAAAGCCGGGGCGGTTCCTTCGTTGAAAGCTCCTTCTGTATTGTATGAAAAAGGAATCAGAGGTATCGAGCAGGTGTCATGAAGGTAGATAATGTTACGTTCGTCGAGGTTGCTGTGAAGGGCATGACGAAGGAAGAGTTTATTAATGCGCACATTAAAGTCGTGTGGCAGGAACTGAAGGAAGCTGACCGTAAGAAGAAGCTCTCGGAAGTGTACGATGCGATAACTAAGTAACCGACGGGCTGGGGTGTGATTACAGCCCAGCCCGTTATATTTTTACTGTATGGCAGATTTTGATGAATTACATAGAGTTATTCATTCCATTGCATCCGGGTTTGAAGAGGAATGTATTAGGTGTATGGAAGAACATAAGAATGTGCTCGTTGATTGTATTCAGGAACAATTATATTCCGGCTTGGACGGTACCGAACATCTATTGAATCCTGATTATGATACTGACACCTATTTTAACGAGCCCGGTCCCTGGCAGAACCGTGCGGAACAATATAAACGATGGAAGGAGAGGATAACTCCACCTCTTAGAAGTGAGATACTTTATTTGCCACCGCGTCCGGTTGAGGTACCTAACCTCTTTATTACTGGTACTTTCTATGATAGCATAACTGCCGATAGAATTGATTCCGGGCTTCGATTCTCAACGAAAGGATTTACGGACGGTAGTTCTATTGAGAAGAAATACGGTGAGCAGATTTTAGGCATTGGTGATACAGCTAAAGAGTACTTTAATATTATGTATCTCCGTCCCTGGATGGAACGTTTCTTTTCAGAATGTGGATATCGGTAGAAAATGGCTTGTAGTTGCGAAATAAAAAAGATGCAGAGTGAACTGGAACGTATCAGTGATCTTGCAAAGAAAGCAGCTGTCTTGGATGGTTGCATGTATGTTGTTTATCAGAAAGAAGATGGTACCTATGCTTTTGATAAACTTGGAGTTGAGATAAAAGGAAAGATTATTGAATATAGACATTATCTGTAATTATGGATTTAAAATTGAAAGATTTCGTTGATGAGAGCGATTTGCAGAAATTGGTGGAGCTTGATAATACTATTGAGCGTGTGAGGGCTGATTATGTTAATGCGGCCAAAGAATTAGCAAAAGGTTTGAAACTAAATGTAGAAGGTGTTGCTGATCTTGAAAAGTTGAGTAACCTTTATAATACTCAAGCAAAAACGGCTGGTTCTGCATCTGCTGAATTAACCGAAGCTCTTAGAAAACAGTCTGAAATAACTCAAACTGTCAGTAAGAAGATAGAGGAAAAGCTAAATGTAGAGAAATTATCTGCTGCTGAACTGAAGAAACTAACCAAAGCAAACTCGGATAATGCTGTGTCCTTGGAAAAGGCTGCTAAAGCAGAAGCTAACTTGACAAAAGCGCAGAATGCCGGTAATACTACTCGTAAGAAAGCTGTTCTATCTGAAGAAGAACGTTTAAAACTTATCAGAACTGCTATTATCTTGACTAATCAGGAAGTACATAGCCGTTCACAAGCAAAGGAAATGAATAAGCAGCTGCAAAAGGCTGTTGATGTTTTGAAAGATACGGATGAAAACTATATTCGTACACTTGCCCGTCTTAATTCTACAATCGGAATCAATACCGATTACATAAAGCGAAATTCCGATCGATATAGTCAACAGAAAATGACTATCGGTGCATACCGGGAAGAAGTAAAGGCTGCATGGGTTGAGATACAGAACGGTAATAAATCCATGCAGAATATGGGTGTTATTGCCCGGAATGCCGGTAGGATGCTTAATACAGAGCTTGCTCCTGGGTTAAGTAAAGTTGGTGCTGGTTTAAAAGGGTGGGCAGCTGGATATATTGGTGCACAAGCTGTTGTTAGTGGAGTTGTTGCTTTATTTACAAAACTGCGTGAAGGAGTAGGTGATATTGTTAAATTTGAATTAGCTAATAGTAGGCTTGCTGCAATATTAGGAACCACTTCTGATAAAGTGAAGGAGTTAACTGCGGATGCTCAACGTTTGGGTGCTACAACGAAATACACTGCATCCGAAGCTACGGATTTGCAAATAGAACTTGCTAAACTAGGTTTTACTCGAAAAGAAATATTAGATGCAACAGAGCACGTTCTAAAATTTGCACAAGCTACCGGGGCAGAATTAGCAGATGCGGCTTCATTGGCAGGTGCTTCTCTTCGTATGTTTAATGCTGATACAAGAGAAACTGAAAGATATGTGTCTGCGATGGCTGTCGCAACAACCAAAAGCGCATTGTCGTTTTCATATCTCGCTACTGCATTACCAATTGTTGGACCGGTTGCAAAAGCCTTTAATTTCAGTATTGAAGATACTTTGGCTTTGTTGGGTAAATTATCGGATGCCGGCTTTGATGCTTCAATGGCTGCTACTGCTACTCGTAATGTTTTTCTAAATTTAGCTGATAGTAATGGAAAGCTGGCAAAGGCGTTAGGTAAGCCCGTTAAAACATTGCCTGAGTTAGTTGAAGGATTGAAATCGCTAAAAGAAAAAGGGGTAGACTTGAATACTACTCTTGAATTAACTGATAAGCGTAGTGTTGCCGCTTTTAATGCCTTTCTCACCGCTGTTGATAAAATATTACCACTTAGAGAACAGATTACTGGTGTAGAACGTGAATTGGGCGATATGGCTCACACGATGGGAGATAATGTTCATGGAGCTCTTGCTAACTTATCTTCAGCATGGGAAGCGTTTATGCTTTCTTTCTCCGAGTCAACGGGACCTGCTAAGGAGTTTCTTAATTGGATGGCTGATAAAATAAGAGGTATCGCCAATGATTTGAAATCTCCTGAAGAAAAAATAGAAAAGATAGATTATAATTTTAGAACACTTGCAAAAAAAGATGCGAACAAAAAGTTATTGGAAGTAGAAAAAGATTTTCAGGCAGAATATAAGAGGCTTATTGATGCTGGTGATACAGAGGAACAAGCATACACAAAAGCTGTTATTCAAATGAAAAATAAACGTATTGAAGTAACGGCCCAAGAGAGAGAAGCTTTAAAACGGATGAAAACTCGTGCTCAATATGCAACATCAGAGTTTGAAGATATGTCTTGGATAAAGAATGGTGCTGCTAAAATGTTTGGCTATTACACATCGGAAGCAGAAAAAGCGGATAAGGCTCAGTTGGAATTTTCTAAAAACTTATTTAAAATAGCATCTAGCGATGAGTTTAATCGTGGACTTGATGTGATTGCAGAAAAGTTCCGTCCAAAGGGTAACGACAAAAATGGTTCAGGTATAACAGTCCTTACTGATAAAGAAAAACGTGAACAGGAAAAAGCTCTCAAAGAGAAGCTGAAAATTCATGAAACTTATCAGGAATCAGAACTAGCTCTTATGGATGAGGGACTGGAGAAAGAACTTGCTAAAATTGGTGTTGCTTACTCAAAGAAGATTGCTGCCGTCAAGGGTAATAGCAAAGAGGAAATTGCTACTCGTCAGAATTTGGCGAAAGAAATGCAGGATAAATTAGATGAATTCTCTATTAAGTATAATTCTGACCGTGAAAAGAAAGATGTTGAGAACGCTCTTGCTGTTGTAAAAAAGGGGTCCCAGGAAGAACTTGATTTGAAATTGCACCAGTTGGAGTTGCAACGTGAAGCAGAAATTGATGCAGCAGAGAAAACAGGTGAAGATGTTTTTCTCATTGACGACAAATATGCAAAAAAGAAACAAGAACTTTACGAAAGACATGCATCCGATCAGGTGCAATTAATAGCAGAGAATGCAGCGCATGAGCAGGAAATCCGGGATGCTGCATATGTTATGGATACGCTTGCTCTTAAAAAACAGTTAGCTTCTAAGGAAATAACCCAGCAAGAGTATGCAGAACTTGAGTATCAGTTAAAATTAGATTATGTACGTAAAACAACCGAAGCTGCAATTGATGCGTTGGAGTTGGAGCTTCGAAACGAAAATTTGAGCGCAGAGGATAGGGCAAAGATTGCAGAGCAGTTACAGAAATTGAAAGCGGACCTTTCCCAGCAAGAAGCAGAAGCGGAAATAGATGCTATCAATAAAGTTACTAAAGCGGATGAGAAAGCACAGAAAGAACGTCAGAGGAATCTGAAAAAATGGCTTCAAACTGCATCTCAAGCAGTGGGTGCTATTGGTGATCTAGTCTCTACTATTTATGATGGTCAGATTCAGAAAATAGAAGAAGAGCAGGAAGCTAATGATGAGAAATATGATAAGGATGTAGAACGAATACAGAATCTAGCTGATTCGGGAGCAATCTCCGAAGAAGAAGCAGAAGCTCGTAAGCGTGCGGCCAAGGAAAGAACTGAAGCTAAGAATGCTGAACTTGAAAAACAAAAACAAGAAATGGCACGTAAACAAGCCATTTGGGAAAAGGCGACTAGTGTCGCTCAAGCTGGAATAGCCACTGCACTGGCAATAACTGAAGCTTTACCGAATATTCCTTTATCTATTGTTATTGGTGCCATGGGAGCAATTCAGGTTGCAACTATTCTTGCAACTCCTATTCCTTCCTATGCAGACGGTACTCAAGGTAATGATAGGCATCCCGGCGGTGCCGCTTTAGTTGGTGATGCCGGTAAACATGAAGTTATCATGTATTCTGGAAAAGCATGGATTACTCCTGATACTCCAACTTTAGTTGATATTCCTAAAGGTGCGCAAGTCTTTCCTGATGTTGATAAGGTAGATATCTCTAATTTTGATATACCGGATTGGGACTTTCCCACATTTTCACCGACATATTTTGCATCTTCTTCCGGTGACACCATTGTTTTCAATGATTATTCCCGATTAGAAAAAAGGGTTGATAGAACAAATTTCCTTTTGATGAAGAGTCTAAAAATGCAACGCCAAGATGCTTCTAACCGTGAATTTGAACTGTATAAGTTATCTAAACTGAAATAGCCATGATTGAAAGATTAAATCAGATAACATTGAGTGATTTCATTGAACTTTCATGCGGAAACTATGCTTGTTTGCTTTCGGACTGCAAATCTATGTCCGAAAGTACGCTTAAAGAGATAGCATCTAAATTGCTCATTGAATACAGAAGTATTGTTAATCCTTCAAATATGAAGGCTATGGTAATGGACAAAGAGGATATGCTGAAAGAACGTGCCAAACTATTGAGTCTTCGTATTTGTCAGGCTCTAGTTTCTCTTGGCTTTTATGATGATGTTCGTCAGGTATTGGGTCAACTAAATGTAGATACCCGAAATATGAGTGATGAACAAGTAATATCGAAGATTGATTATTTACTTCATTCTGCAATTTTTGAGCAAAAACGGAATGAGGAAAGACGCAGTGAGGAACATAAAGGAAGTAAGGCTACTCCTGAACAAATTCGTTCTTCTTTTGATGCTGAGATTGCTTTTCTAATGACATTCTTTAAAATGAGTATTGATTCTCGTGTAATTAATGCTGCTGTCTACGCAAATATCGTTCATCAAGCTGATGTTGAAATATTGATCAGAAAAAGAAGCACATGATAATATTGGTACTACATATATGCTGTAATTCGATTAATTTTTAATTAAAGCGAATTATTTCATACAGTCGTTTGTACATCTCCTTTAGAATCACAAACGACTTTTTTATGAATAGAAAAAACAGCATCCATTGTATAAATAGGCATTTATACAATGTTTTATTGTCAGAATTACGTACATTAGAGACGAAGTGTAATCGGATAACAGCAGAAGTGTCCGAGGTAAAAAAAATGATTGCCTTATTGCCCCCCGATATAGGCACTCTTATTAGTTCAATCGAGCGTTCTGCTAAGGAAATGCACGAACAAAGTATCATGCACCGGAAATATGTGGAAAGGTGCATTAATGGCGAACCGAAGATACACCTAATAAGGAGGGCTGACAATGGACTTTGAAAAGGAATTATCAGAAATATATCCTTGGATATTAAAGGTGGCAAGAAAATTCTGCTGTTCCATGCAAGATGCTGAAGACTTAGCCGGTGATACAGTTTATAAGCTACTTGTGAATCGTGATAAATTTGATTGTTCTAAACCACTTCAACCGTGGTGCCTTATTATAATGAGGAATACTTATATAATAAGATACAATAGAAATTCCCTTATACATTTTACAGGGCTTGATATGGTAGACGGAAGTGCCATTTCTAACTGTACAGCTCATTCAATACTGTTTGATGATTTGGTTTCCACAATACAACGGTGTGCTAAAAAATCCCGTTGTATTGATAGTGTGATGTATTATGCTAGTGGGTATTCTTATGATGAGATAAGTGAAATCCTGAACATTCCTGTCGGAACTGTAAGAAGTCGTATTTCATTTGGAAGAAAAATGATATTTCATGCTCTAGGTTATTAATATTGTGTGATTTTGGTTCTTATAGAAATTTATTTATATATTTGTATTATCACTAAATAAGCATGATATGGCAATATTGTTAGATAGTTTTTCATATAGAGTTAAAAAATTATCAGGTGGAGTATATTTGGATAGATGGGATGGTAATACATTTCCTGAATTTATTTTACCTGAAAGATTGTATTTCATTAAGAATATAATAAACTCATTATTACTACATGATAAAATATATATACGTATTACTTCGTTAGAAGAATTTATTGAAGTATTTGGGATTGAGGCTACGAGTCTGTTAATATCCAAAGATATATTGAAAATATTAGATGGTTGGTCTTCTCCCAAAATTATGGCATTTGAGGATCAGAATTTTTCTTTTTGGAATACTCAAATTCCTTCAGATAGTGCGCGATTAAATATTATTTCTAGATTGTCGAATAGATACCGGATTTCTCAATATAGTTATTTATATCATGTATTGTATCATGAATTATTAGAGGAGGACGCATCAGGCTATTTAGATAGTATAGCACTAGATAATACTTTAGAAGATATAAATATTCCTGTGTTAAAAGCACATTTAAATCTTAAAACTGAAGATTTGTTTAATATTTGTGATGATGATGCTTTTACTATAATGAGGCTATTTATTCTTGAACGCACATTGGTTTGGTCACGTGAGTTTAGAATGAATGAAATAGGAATGGAAGGGAATGCTAAATATTGGTTAACGTTGAAAAGTGGTCGTGAATTAGATCAGTCATTGATGGGAAATATTGATCAGGTTTTAAAAAGTAAAGCTCTTCCAGATCTTTCTATTTTATATTATAAAGGGGCAATAACACTTCAAGATATATTAGAGGTCAGGGAGAATGTTCATGGAGTGAAATTCAGAGAATGGATCGCTGGGAATGATTATGATTGGAGAGAACTTCAAAATATATTAATAGCTAAGAAAGGGGAACAATTAATAACCAAATGGTTAAGATTTGGGGCTGTTACTGGACTTGGCTTATGGAATCCTTATGTGGGAATTGCAGCTGGCATTATTGATCAAGTTGTTGGGGCATTAACTAAATGGACACCTGAATTATATTTTGATGGTGTATTATCTAACAAATTTGGAAGTAAACGTTTGAGAAGTTTAAACACTTTGGATGATCATGATATAAAATAGCTATAAATAAAACGCTTTTTTCTAAAATAATATTTTATTCACTGATAGCCAGTGAATTATGTGGCGTTTTGGCAAAGTATGATTTTCAAGAATTTAGCCAACTGGGAAACCGGTTGGCTTTTTCTATATATTTGCTCGTGAACATTCAAAAAGAGTTAAAATGCTTTGTAAATATGTGCTTACCGTTGATCGTATTATCTATGAAATTCCCAAATCTTGTATTCAGAATTGGGATGAAATAAAGTTTTCCCGTAAACGCTCCAGACTTGAAGGAATAACTAGAACCTTTACTTCAAAATTCCAGTTTGTGGGAGAAGCCTATGATCTCATATTGGAGGAGTATTTGAGCAAATACCTGGCTTCTAATGCTAGTATCACCGTTTATACTATAACTAATTCTCATACTTATGAAGAATTCTTTAGTTGTCGATTGGATTTCGGTTCATTAACTTATGATGGAAATACTGTTTCTATTAATTCGATAGATGATAGTGTCGCTAATATCATAAAGGCTAACAAAGGAACGCAGTACGAATATTCGGTAGATGAGATAAAAGATGTATATCAGCTTTATTATGATTCTGTAAGTATGAATTATAGTCAACCGCATACATTAGGTGGTAATACTGTAGAAAATGATGCTTCTTTGCAATATATTGTAATTGACAAAGGAATATATGTAGAAGCTATAACATATTCGCTTCCCTTATATATTTCTGGTGGTGAACTTCCGTCACGGGATTCACCTCTTGAGTTTTATGATGCACCACAGGAATCGAAAGATGATCCAAATGTATTTGTTAAAGCCTTGTCCGACATTGATATAGTATTGAATTTTAGTTTTGAATACTATATCAGTTATAGTGATGCGTATACAACTAAAGCTGAAATTGTTCTAGGTGGGCGTTACGAAGATGGTCGTTTAGTCGAGTTGAAAAGATGGGGGTATAATAAGGGGGATGTTACCCCAAGTAATCTGAATGAATCCATCAAGATTCATCTGACTAAAGGGCAGGCTTTATTTTTTGATTTGAAGGTAACATTTAACAGAGTTAATGCTTCTACTGGCAATATTTATTTTCGTAATTTCAAATTTGAGACACGCTTTACTTCTCGAGCTAACCCTATCTATGTGGATGCAATAAGACCTATTGATGTGTTAAACCGATTGCTTAAAAGCATGAATGGTGGAAATGAAGGTATCTATGGTGAAATAGCTTCAGGTGTTGATGAAAGGTTAGATAATTGCGTGATATTAGCTGCTGAAAGTATTCGTGGAATCCCTCAAGCTAAGCTATATACTTCTTATACGAAGTTTAAAAACTGGATGGAAACAGTTTTTGGCTTTGTGCCTGTGATCAATGGTGTCACTGTTTTTTTTAAACACCGGGACAAATTGTTTAGTGATAACAATGTAAAGGATTTAAATAGCAGCTTTTCTAGTTTTGAGTATAAGGTTGATTCATCAAGAATATATTCTTTGGTTAGGGTAGGATATGATAAACAGGACTATGAAAGTATGAATGGTCGTGACGAATTCCGATTTACTACTGAATATACTACTGGCATTGATATAACTGATAATGTATTAGAGTTGATTAGCCCTTACCGTGCTGATGTTTATGGAATTGAATTCTTATCGCAAAAGAGAGGCCAAGATACAACGGATAGTGAAAGTGACAATGATGTGTTTTTTGTTTGTGCCAGTACTACATTACATGATAATGGCGGAGTACAAACATATAAAGAGTATAGGCTTATAAGGAGCGGTTGGGAAATAAGTGGTGTACTTGATCCTGAAACGATGTTTAATACCATGTATTGGCAAGGAGGCATATTGCAAGCAAATGCCGGCTATATTGGTATGTTCACTAAAAAACTATCTTATTCTTCTTCTGACGGTAATAGTGATGTTGTTGTCAATGGTATAGGAATGAAAGATGATTTTAACGTTGAAAGTGGTATTATAACTTGTGGAGATGTTTCATTCACAACTTATAATGAAGATATTCCACCAACAGATGATGAAACGATTAAAATCTTAAAAGATGATCTAGTTTACGAGGGCTACATCAAAGAGGTGAGTAGTACAGTTGAGAGAAACGAGGGAGTGAAGTATGATTTATTTGTCCGTTCAATAACAAAAGCCTAGAAATATGATTATAAGCCCGTTTACCCCACTGTTTTTTTCTCCGTCTACCGATAAATTTGGAGCGAAGAGTAAATATGTGCAATTATTCGCACGTACAGACAGGATTTTTGTTGAATTGATTTTGACAGCCAAAGAGCAGGAGCCTATAGTTTACATTAATAATCTTTTAAGTAATATATCTACACCTGTATCATTAAGCTCATGGAAGATGAATGATGATAAGATTCTTTATTTCTATAACATTTCATTGCTTCCATGTGGATACTATACTGTAACAGTTAATGGGAATACGAGTGAGATTTTTAAAGTTACGGACGATGAATGTGAGTTATCAGAAACCAGCCTTATTCAGTATTCAATGAAAGATAATAAGCAGCGTCTTGATGCTGTCTGGTGGATAGATGGGATGCAATACTTTTTTGATTTTCGCGTTCCTGGTGGTTTCAAAGATAACGGATGGACGTTCGGTGTGGATAATGAGCAGTTCGTGACCTCTGATGAGGATATTGTTGAGCTATTCAGCCACGAATATACAACAGTATTATTCACGCTTGGAAATGGGATGGGATGCCCTGTGTGGTTTGCTGAATTATTGAATCGTGTCTTATGCTGTAATTACGTCTACTTTGATGGTGTTCGATATACCAGAAAGGAAAGTAATGTTCCGGAACTTAACCAGCAAATAGAGGGATTGAAGAGTTTTGTGTTCAATCAAATGTTACAGAAGGTAAGAACGATGAATCCAGTTTTGGAATGGAATAACCAGCTTGCTATGAGGTGTGTACAAAGCGGTGCTTATAGGATAGCAGATGATGAAGGAATGCGTAGTATCAAGTATGGTTCAGAAAGTGGGGTTGCAGAGGTCGGAGCATATATCAATATGACTAAGGCTATTCCTAATACTGGAGTTTCTATTAATAGTGATACTATGGTTACTGTCAACAGTATTCATCACCCAGGTGTTGATAAAAATTCATATTGGGATTTGATTGCAATCAAGACGACTGACATAGATAACAAGTATATTGGTAGAAGAGGTTACGGTAAACTTACAGTTAATGGACTGGATAGACTAAAGAACGATTTGGACAACGGTTCGATAAATTTGCGTGCTGTACTATATAAAGGAGATTCGTATACTAACCTCATTGAAGGGAGTGTAATCAGTAGGGATGGTGTATGTGTCTTGAAAGGTATTAACGGTGGAGATATTGGTGCTCTGAAGGAGTTCCAACTTTATCTTGATAATGTCTATGATTGCGACATAGATAATCTTGGTATGACCATTGAGCTTGTATGGGTATATGAAAATGATTAAAAAAGAGAATTATGACAGAAACAGAAAAACAACAGATTATTAGCCTTGTGTTACAAGCGTTGAAGACAAACAGTCTTACAATAGAGCAACTGACTGATACAACAGAGCTATCCAAAGATATGTACGTTGAAGTTAGTGGCGGTCGGAAAATATCTATTGATTTACTTTCAAGTACCATTGCTAAAATGGTGAATGGTGATTTTGATGCATTAGTGGAGAATGTCAATAAGATTGCAAAAGATTTATCGGATGGAGACGCCGAGTTATTGAAACGTATAACAGGAGTGTCTGATAAATCCAATCCTTTGACTGACCCATTTAAAAGTATTGGCTCTTTTACTACTATTGGTAGCTTTAAAGATAAATTAAAAACAATGTATTCCGGGGATTCTTCTATTGGGAATTATCGGTGTATTTTGTCTGTTGATTCGTCTAAGATTCCTGTAAATATACAAATTGAACGGTTGGAGCTTAATAAGGTTTGTCAATCATTCACTTCGTGTATACAACTGGCTACCATGTCAGACAATGCCGAAGGTGTATATTTAGGTACAGTTTGTACAATCTCACGAATAGGTATTGTTTCCAATGAGAGTGTTACATGGGGCAAATGGACCTCTGTAATAAATGACTTTGAGGAAAGGATAGGAAAAGCGAACGGTATCGCTCCTTTGAACGAAGAAAGTAAAGTTCCTTCTGAATGTCTGCCTGAACCGTTGTCTCTTGGGGAAAGTGAAGATGAAGCCTTCCCCGGCGACCGTGGAAAGGCTTTAGAGGATGCAATGACAAATATCCCTTCCGACATAATCAAACCTGATTCATTCTCCGTCCTGTCTGACGCTTCCTATCTCAATGTATCTTTCAAAAAAGTGTCCAAAACAACCGGTAAAGAAACGGATGACAGCTTCCGTTTGCCTTCTGCTACCCTTGAACAAGCCGGCCTTTTGTCCGCCGAGGATAAGCAAGCCCTTGAGGATATGAAGAGCGGCACGCCCGCTGACGATGTAACACACCCCATCGTCATTGTTGATGAGATCCGCCCATTGAAAGACGGCTACTATACCCTTGAAACCGCTATTGCCGCCATTGTCTCCTATCAACAGGAATCTGGCGTCAAATATGAGCGAACGGGTCTCATCATTACTTACAAAACAGGCGAGTATGAAATGGAAACCCGGCAGTTCCAGGGTGCTGTGTCCGATTTTGCGACCCCTTCTCTTTGGAAACCCTTCGGGAATGGTGGTGGCAGTTCCGTTTTTGAAACTTCCGATGAACCGGCGGAAGGGGGAAAGGACGCCTTTTCAACTGGTGGCGCCTATGCCTATGTTCCGGCCAACCTCGACGTAAACGTGGAAACAGAAGGCATTGTAAAACTTCAGATGAAGAACGCTGCCGGTGAAACCCTTGGCGATGAAGTGCAGTTCGCTATCGGCACGGGTGGCGGCGGTCAAACTGGTGGTACCATTGTTGCCATTGCTTTCCAGTCGACACCTGTCTATGGCTCTTACGGCTCCACGCTACGAACCTTTGCCGCCATTCGTTCCGTGACCTCGAACGGTGTCGAATCCTCTGACAACCTGATTGAGAAACTGGAACTCGTAGACCGTGAAAGCGGGCTTACCGTCTGGACTGAAACCGTCAACAAAGCATCTTCCGGTGACATGAAGGACTTCTCCTTTGAACTGGACTTCACCACATACTTTACGGCTGCTGGTACTCGGAAATTCAAGCTGATAGCCACTGACGAAAGCGGCAACACCGGTTCCAAGAATGTCAATGTAACAGCTGTTGATATTACCTGTACCTGTGTGCAGGTGCTCAACTATACCCCTGAAACTCTGCTTACTCCGACAACTGAAAGTTTCAGCCTTCCACTCTATAAGTTCGGAAACAACACCTCTGATAAAGGTATCAGTGCCCAGGTTGACATCAAGATTAATGGTGAATGGCAATCCCTGTCTACCACCGTTGTAAATGACAACTACTCGCACTCCGTTGTAATCCGCCCTGCTTCCCTCGGCCTAGAACACGGTACCTATCCCTTGCGCATCCAAGGAACGGATGTCGCATCCGGAGTGAAAGGAAATGTCATCTACACGGCTGTCATGGTAATTGACCCGAATAGTTCCACACCTCTTGTCGCCTTGAGATACGATGATAAAAACGGTGGAGTAGTCCGACTGTACGAAACCGTAGAACTTGATGTTGCCTGTTATGACCCGTTGGAAATGACTTCACCCGTCAGCGTGAAAGCCAATAACGTGCAGGTAACACAAATTGCTGCCAGTCGTAACAAAACCTATCAGGTCAAACAACAACTGCAGGGCTACAAGGCTGACGGCACCGATACGGTCAACTATACTGCCGTATGCAAGGACGTGACTAGCGAACCTGTCCGGGTGACAGTTAGCGGTTCCGCCATTGATGCCGCCATAAAAGAAGGCGCCATCTATAACTTTGACTTCTCATCCCGTACCAATCAGGAAACTGACCATAGCATTGTCAGCGGTAATTATGAAATGAAAGTGGACGGTGCCAACTGGACTACCAACGGTTTTGGCACATTCTTGGGTGAGAACTGCCTTCGCGTAGCCGAGAATGTGGGCGTGTCATTAAACCATGCCCCGTTTGCCGGCTCGTCCATCGAATCCAACGGTGCCGCCATCCAGTTCGCTTTCGCTTCCAAGAACGTGACCGATGATGATGCCCTGCTCCTTAGCTGCTATGACGAAACGTCCGGTGCCGGCTTCTATGTCACCGGCCGGGTGGTCGGCATCTTCTGTAACAATGGCGTTTCCCGTCGTGAAGAACGCGCCTATCGACAGGGTGAAAAGATAACCGTAGCCGTGGTTGTTGAACCTGCAAGCAACTACGTTGAACGTGACGGCACACGGTATTCCATGATGAAACTCTTCCTCAACGGTGAGGAAGTCGCCTGCCTTGGTTATGTTCCGGGCGGCGGCTCCCTGATTCAGACCAAGTATATAACGATGGACGGCAAACTGGGTGATTTGTATCTTTATTACATGATGGCCTGGAACTCCTATATGGAATGGGCACAGGCGTTCAAGAACTACCTTGTCCGTCTGACCGATACAGAGGTAATGGTGAAGGAATACGCCTTTGAGGACATCCTTAAAAGCCAGACAGCCGAGGGTAGTACCCAAAGCCGCCCGTCGGCTGCCGAAATCTATTCACGCGGTATGCCTTACATTGTCGAATGCCCCTATGAAGGCTCCGATATAGAAGCACTGGACGGCACCACTTCCACCAGTACGAAGATATACATCACGCTCTATTACTTTGACCCCGAACGCCCGTGGCGTAACTTCAAGGCCGTGAGTGTCCAAACCCGCAACCAGGGAACCACCTCTGCCAAACGCCCGGTAAAGAATAAACGCTACTACCTCGCCAAGAGCAAAGGCAAAAACAAGGACACTCGAATCATACTACTTAATCCAGACGATACGACGGAGGAAGGACGCCGTGCAATAGCCTTGGCTGCCATCAACAAAGTACAGGTCGGTGATAATACAATCCCGGTCGATGTCATTACCGTAAAAGTCGATTACTCCGATTCCGGCAATGCGAACGACTGCGGCGCCTGTGAAATGATGAACGTTACATACCGTGCCTTAGGTGGTAACTATATGACACCTGTCCAACGTGCATTTGACGGAACATTTGACAGCGGTGACTTGCATATCGAAGACTTGCAGATGAACCACTCTACCGCCAATCACCCGGTAGCCACCTACCGGTGCAAAGATGACAGCCTGCAAAATGTCTACTTCCATGCCAAAGGCAACTGGAAGGAAGACAAGGGTGAACAGTTCGCCCTCGGCTTCAAGGATACCCCCGGCTATAACAAAGGCTGTCTGAACTATGGTGATTTCATCGAGTTCTTCGGAACTTCCGGCGAAACCCTTGATGCCATCGAAACACGGTTCAAACAGACTGACGGACTCGATACCGGTAAACCGTATCTGCTTTCCCTGTATTGTGGAAGCTCATACCGATTCATGAGGTATCAGGACGGTTCATGGCAAAGGCAGTCCGGCTCCATGAAATACGAAAACGGCAAATGGAATGTCACCGGTGATGTCCTTAACCCCGTGGAAGGCTTCGAACTTCTGAACTACCAGGGAATGGACTGGTTCCAGGGTGTCGGCTCGGTTGGAGACATGATGGCCATGAAAACCGATAAGTCCTCATGGGTTCAGAAACTTGTTGACGGTGGAACTATCTCCGCCGATACCTTTCCGGCATGGACTTACTACTTTGAATCGCTTGTCGATGACGACCAGCTCGCCATTGATTATGCATTGGGCAAGAAAGTACCATACAACCTCTACCGGTGGTTGCGCTTCTGTGACTCCTGCGATTACTCCAAAGGCGGGAACTGGCAAAAGACATGGAAGGAAAACCTGTATAAATATGCCAGCCCTGAAAGTGTCTTGAGTTATGACATTTTCACCGACTACCTTGCCGCCACTGACCAACGGGCCAAGAATATGCAGCCGATGTGGTTCCTGGAAGAGTACGCTTCCGTAACGGACGGTGTGTACAGCTCCGAGGATGCCATGCGCATGTACCTGAATAAAATCTATGACTGCGATACGCTCAACAGCAAGGATAACGATGGTGGCTGTACGGTTGACGCCGAGGTGGACCCCAACCGGACGAGCGATGAAACATTCACTAACCCTTATGCTGGCTACGGCTCCGTTCTGTTTAATAACATCTATCTCCAGCAAGTAGTGTGGACTGACTCATCCGGTACGGAACTGTCCCTGCGTACCGTTGCCGCCGCCATGCGTAATGTCCAGGCGACCATTGACGGCGTTACTCTGCACCCGTTCTCGCCCGAAGGAGCTACGCATTTCTTCATTGACAAACGGCTCAAAAAATGGCAGAAACTGGTTAGTTCCTACGACGGTGAACGGAAATACATCTCCTATACCGCCACCTCTGACGCTATCTATTTCTATGCCCTGCAAGGTCTGGGACTTACTGCCCTTCCGTCTTTCATCGAAAGACGTTGGCGTATTCGTGACGGCTATTTTCAAACCGGTGATTTCTTCAGCGGTGTAATTTCCGGGCGCGTATCTTCCAAATCAAACGCCACCATCCGGATTGTCGCTGCTAAAAACGGTTACTTCGGTGTCGGCAATGACGCTAGCGGCAACCTTTCCGAAAGCTGCTTCCTTGAAGCGGGCGAAGAATATGTATTCACCAACTTCTCACACGAGGAAGGCGCCTTGCTGTATATCTATCAGGCTGACCGCATGAAGCTGCTCGACCTGTCTGAAATCTCCCTGTCAAGTACGGTGAGCTTCTCTGCCATGCAACTTGTGGAAACCCTTATCTTGGGCTCTGACACCCATACAGAACAATCCATCGGTTCTTACGCACCGCTTACCTCGCTGAACTGCGGCGAAATGCCCTTCCTCGTATCACTCGATATCCGGAACACACAAATCGCTACGCTCGTCACCGACAAATGCCCACGTATCGCCCATATCAATGCGTCCGGTAGCAAACTGGAGAACATCACTCTTGCAGAGACTTCTCCGATTAATGACATCTCTCTTCCACCAACAATGACAAGCCTCCGTTTTGTCGGTCTTCCTGAACTGACCTATACCAGTCTTTCCGCCCCGTCCGGCCTGCAAATAGAATCCATGCCGAACGTCCAACGCCTGCGTCTTGAAACGTCGCCTCAACTTGACGCCATTCAGATGCTCCGTGATGTCCTCGCTTCACAAGCGGCATCCCGTAAACTTTCCATGCTCCGTATCTCGAACATGACCCTGAAGGCTGACGGCTCCGAGCTTCTTGCCATTCTCGAATATGGAGTTGCCGGAATGGATGAGGACGGCAACAGACAGGATAAACCGGTAGTCAACGGCACGTATGAACTGACAGTTATCCGTGAAACGGATGAAATCGAATCCCTTGAATCCGGTATTGACGGCCTTGTCATCCTTACCGTCATAGATGCCTACATCGACCTGATCAACTGGTTCAATAATGAGTCTTATGGCGGAGAACCGTACTACGATAACGTAACGCTGGACAACATCAATGAAGTCCTTGAATATTATAACGGCGAAACCTACGAGGAATATCTCGAACGCTTCGCTGAAGACAATATGGATATTAATGATTTAATCAACAAGTAACTATGACGAATGAACAAAGCGCAACGCTGCTTCGCTTGAACAAACAGGCACAAGTGGCAGCACTGAACGCCGTGGGATTCTCGGATATCACCGAGAATTCCCGTGCATCTGAATTTGGACAACGTATCAAGTGGGCCGCCGGCCTGCTTGATCTGCATCTTGCCTGTAACCGTATTTCTGATAACTCCAAGGCATACTTTACCGCTGCCGAATGGAACTCCCTTACGCTCGCTAATAAGCAACTGTACATCAAACGCGGGCTTCGTATCCGTGCCCACGGACACTCCTTCGTAATCGCCGCCCAGGAGTGCTATAACGCCGACATGACTACTACCTTCTATTGGGGCGGTCAGGGTAAAGCCATAGACGGCCTGAATCAAAAAGGACTGGGTGCCATGTACGGCTGCTTCACGGGTGAGGAAGATACCGACCTGATCATCACCGGCCTGAAAGACCAAAACAATAGTGGTGTAATCGGTGCGCCGGCTGCTGAAGCTGCCCGTGCATACCGTGCCTACACTTTGGAAAGTGACGGTATCGAGGATGAATCCAACTGGTTCCTTCCTTCATCCGGCCAAATGCTTCTGATGTACCGGTACCGGGATAAAATCAATGAGATGATGCGTACCTTTTGGAGTAGTGACAGTATGCTGATGACTGATAAATACTACTGGTCATCAACAATTTGGGATGTTAACTCCGTCTGGGCATTTGAACTGAATACCGGGCGTATTACGAATCAAAACAAAAATTCAAATCTTCTCCATGTGAGAGCTGTTGCTTCCGAATAGTATTAACTTAATATTATACAATAAAATGGATAAAAATATCGCCAGTGCCATGCTTCTGCGCCTGAATAAACAAGACCAGATAGAAGCTTTAAAGTCAATAGGTTTTACAACTGTAAATGAAAACACCCCCGCAAGCGACATCGCCAAATATATGCAATGGTCAGGTACGCTTCTTGACCTTTCTTTGGCTACGCTCCGAATTGAAGACGGTGAACAAGTCTTTTTCACGGCTTCCGAATGGAACTCCATGAGCGCGAATAACCGCTCCAAGTATATCCGTATCGGCATCCGACTTCGCGCCGAATGCCACCAGTTCATTATCGCCAAAAGCGACTGCATTGACGCAGGCGGCAACAAAACGTTCAAATGGGGTGGCTACGGTACCGACCTGCGCGGCCTGAAAAACTACGGCAGTGGTAACCAAGGACTCTATGATACCTTCGACGGCAAAGAAAATACCGATGTTATAATAGAAACCCTTGCAGGCGTCAAGGACACCCAGGGAACTGTCGGTGCCCCTGCCGCCGAAGTTGCCAGAGCCTATAAAGCCTGTACGCTTGAATCTGACGGAATTGAAGATACAACCGTGTGGAACCTGCCCGCATTGGGTGAACTTATGCTTATGGCCAAGTATAAAACCGAAATCAATGAGCTCATAACTTCTATGTTTGGTAATCAAAATATATTTACAAACGACTGGTATTGGTCTAGTACCGAATATGACGCTTCCAGCAGTTGGGGCGTGTACTTCAGCAACGGCTACGTCAGCGCGTACGGCCGCCAGTACGCGGGCCGGGTTCGTCCCCTCGCCGCAATAAACACTTTATCCCTTTAATTCTTTATCCCTTAGAGGGTTAACTAAATAAAAGCCCCGGTAGGGGCTTTTTGGTTTCACTTTTTTGAGCTAAAATTGTGTTAATTGCTTTACAGTTATTAACTTTGCGCCCTCTAATACATACATTAAAATATTAAAAAATTAACATGGCACTTACACAAGACCTTCCTATATCAAATTCGATGTATAAGCTTCTGAACCTTATCATTGATGCCCGGCAACAATTCCCCAAGGCGTTCCGGTATGAATTTGGTACGGAGTTGATGATGCTTGCCGTTCATTGTTGCGAATATATCCGTTATGCAAATACAGATATGAACCTTGAGCACCGTGCAGATTATCTGATGAAGTTTTTGTGTGAGTTTGATGCATTGAAATTACTGCTAAGAGTGTGTGAAGAACGACATTTGACCAGCCTGACTCAAACAGCCGAAATCTGTCTGCTTGCAGAGAGTATCGGTAAGCAAAGTACCGGCTGGTACAAAAAAACGGTTGCAGATCTCCAACGGCAAAAAGCTAACGGATCGCAACAAGTCGCAAAGCCGGAGTCATAATCGCCAAGGGGATTATGAGTGAGCAATTAGAATTATTTATTGGGCATCCCCCCGGTGATGAGCCGGGAAAGACTAAGATAGCGGATGCAACGGCTTCCAGCAGTTGGAACGTGAACTTCAACAACGGCAACGTCAACACGAACAACCGCCAGAACGCGAACCGGGTTCGTCCCCTCGCCGCAACAGGTAATATAATCTATGACATACTTCTTAGCAGTATTTTCGAAGCATCCGAAGATTGTGCCAGGCAGAAAAGAACGAGTACGGATTGTGTTGAGTTTTATAATGATTATCAGTCTGCATTGGTGCGGCTATGGTATTCTATTATTTACGGTGAATATGTACCGGACTTTTCAAAAGTATTCATACGGACTTACCCGGTATATCGGGAGGTTTTTGCCGCCGCTTTCATTGATCGTGTTGTCCATCACTGGATCGCTCTTCGTATCGAGCCGATTTTAGAGGAACGTTTTCGGGAACAAGGGAACGTCTCGAAGAACTGCCGGAAAGGTGAGGGATGCTTGTCTGCCGTGCACTATCTGAATAACATGATAGTCGAGGTCAGTGAGAATTATACTGCTGATGCGTACATTTTCAAAGATGACCTGTTCAGTTTCTTCATGTCTATCTCGAAATCGTTGGTATGGGAAATGCTGAACATATTCGTAAGGGACAATTATAAAGGCGATGATATTGAATGTCTGCTTTACCTTCTAGCCGTTACTATCTTTCATTGTCCACAAAATAAGTGTATCAGACGCTCTCCCGTCTCCATGTGGGACAAACTTCCCAGTAATAAAAGTCTGTTTCATAATGACCCTGACAGGGGAGTGGCTATCGGGAACCTGCCGTCGCAACTCATAGCCAACTTTCTGGCGTCTGTATATGATTATTTCGTGATGGAAATACTGGGATTCATGTATTATGTACGCTTTGTTGATGACTTTTGTATCGTAGTGAAATCACCGGAAGAAATATTGTCCAAAGTCCATCTTCTTGATGGTTTCCTGAAAGAACAACTCCTTTTACGGTTGCATCCACGCAAACTGTATCTTCAGCATTATAAAAAAGGAGTCTTGTTTGTAGGGGCGTTCATTTTGCCTGGTAGAATTTATGTATCTGACAGGGTGGTTGGTAACACATATAACGCTGTCAGGAAATTTAATAGAATAGCTGAAAATGGATTTGCAGAAGCGTATGTTGAGAAGTTTGTGAGTACGATGAACTCTTATTATGGCCTGATGAAACACTTTGCAACGTACAATATCCGCCGTAGAATTGCAGCGATGTTACTTCCTGAATGGTGGGAATATGTTTATATCGAAGGACATTTTGAAAAGTTTGTATTGAAGAATAAATATAACCATAGAAAACAACTAATTAAACATATCAAAAGACATGGATCAAAAAAATATCTTACCGCGTGGGATTGCTAAGCCTATCGAGCAACAGCCGGACGGAACTTGGATTGTACGTCATCACTTCCGGGTGGTTGGTACCAGTGAGAATGGTGAAGAACTGGTAACTTTTGCCAGTTCGGAATATCCCGAGAAACCTACCTTGCAACAGATTCAAAGAAGTATTGACCGTTATCGGGTGTGTCTTACAATGTATGGAGATACGATTTCAGACGAAATAGAAAAGGTTGATCTTTCCGTGTATATGTTTACGGATTAATAGTTCAATCTGTTGGTTGTTTAGGGGTGCTTATCAAGCATCCCTTTTTTATTTATGGAAAAAGTGAAAATTATAATGTCTTGTTTTATAGATATTTATCATAGAATTGATTTCCAAGATTTTCCATTTTTGTAAAACTCGTTATTATACTCAATACATTTGTTCCATACAGAATATTTTATTAATAATTAAACGCTATGAGTATGGGTATAAAAGTATTGTATGATTGGCTTTTGCAATCTAACCGACCGGCACACGTCAAAGCCGGGATGTTCGTCTTTGTTGTAATGCTTGTTTTCTGTTTCCTTCTATTAGGCATTGATTTCTGTAAATCTGCTATTGTTTCTTTAACGACAACCGCCATTGCCGCAATAGTGGTTGAGTACATTCAGAAAAAGTGCGGGTTCATCTTTGATTGGCTTGACGCATTAGCTACTGTTTTGCTTCCTGGGCTGATTACTGTGTTTTCAATATTGGTAGTAACTTTATGATTAATATTATGAGATGGTTATATGAGTTATTTAATGTAGACCAGATACGAATTATTTTCGTTTCGATGTTCAGTTCTCTTCTTGCTTATTTAACGCCGACTAAAGGTTTTCTTATAGCATTAGTTGTAATGTTTGGATTTAATATTTGGTGCGGAATGAGGGCTGATGGTGTTTCAATTATACGTTGTAAAAACTTTAAGTGGGATAAGTTTAAAAATGCCTTGGTCGAACTTCTCCTCTATCTTATAATCATTGAGGTAGTCTTCTCCTTTATGACCTTGATAGGAGACGGTGAGAACTCATTGTTAGTTATTAAGACTATTACGTATGTGTTCTCTTATGTGTATCTTCAGAACGCATTTAAGAATCTAATTATTGCTTATCCTAAAAACAAAGGGTTTCGTATTATCTATCATGTAATACGCTTTGAATTTAAACGGGCCACGCCTACACATGTACAGGGAATTATTGATAGAATCGAGAACGAATTAGATAAAGAGGAAAAGATATGAAAGTATTGATTGATAATGGTCACGGTGAAAATACACCTGGTAAACGTTCACCGGACGGAAGATTGAGAGAGTGGGCGTATTCAAGAGAGATTGCCGATATGGTAGTAGTAGGATTGCGCAAGTTGGGAATTGATGCCGAGCGCATCGTTAAAGAGGATACAGATGTTCCATTGTCTGAGCGATGCCGACGGGCTAATGCTATTTACAAGGAAGCAGGTAAAAAAGCTATCCTTGTATCTATTCATTGTAATGCAGCCGGCAATGGTAGTTCTTGGATGAGCGCAAAAGGTTGGAGCGTGTTTGTATCGAATAATGCTTCTAGTAACAGCAAAAAATTAGCAGACTGCCTGGGACAAGTAGCAGAATGTATTCCGGTTCCCGTCCGAAAGCAGATGCCCGGACGGGAATACTGGGAACAGAATCTTGCCATCTGTCGGGATACTAATTGTCCGGCTGTATTAACAGAGAACTTCTTCCAGGACAATAAAGAGGACGTTGAGTACCTTTTGTCTCGGGAGGGTAAAGATGCAGTTGCTCAGATACATATTGAAGGAATCGTTAAATACCTGGGATTATGAAAGCCTTGATTTATATAACCATATTCCTGATGTCGGGAATATGGTTTACTTCTTGTAAGACTTCTCGGAACATGGAGACGGAGAAGCAGATTGACTATTCAGGGGATTTCTTGTATCTGCAAAACTTGATAGAATCACTACGGTTGGATGTGAATAAGCAAACCAAGATTACTACTGACAAATTGAGTGATTTGAAGATTGAGAATAAAACAGTTTACTTGTCGTCTCCGGATTCAACTGGAAAGCAATATCCGATTAAAGAAAGTACTACTACTGCATCCAAGCAGGATCAGGAAAGAACAGAAGTTGATGAAACATTATCCATTACTTTGCAGCAGTTCTCGAATCGACTTGATACTATTAGTAATAAGGTTAATGTTTTGCTGAATCAAAAAGAAACTGTCGTAGAACTATCATGGTGGGATTTACATAAGGATAAAGTGTATATAGGGATAATAGGTTTGTTTATTGTTGGTTGGATGGTATATAGGTCTAAAATAAAATAGCACTTGATTAGAGATCTTTGTGAATCACAAGCTTTTTGATTTCTTGCTACACATTTGTGACAGTAATGCATCAATATTAACGATGATTGCGATGTTTTTATGTTAAAAATGTATTAACACTACGTCAGTAACAAGGTGAATATATTATTCATTTATAGGGATAAATAAAGTCTGTACTTATTTGAATAACAGGATTATACGTCGTTTTTAACTCATCAATCAATCAATCAATCATCCATGCGTATAAGTTTTGTACAAAATATCCTTGAAAAATCAAATTTGTTTCTTAAAAATTAAATGTTTAGCTTTGTCGCAACAAAAGTAGCGATAAAGCTAATTCGATAAATCTGTTTAAAACAAAGTTTCAGTAGAAGTTGTTATTAATTAATGAGTCTCATTAAGTATAAGTCAGAAGAGAACTTAGAAGCCGCAAAACTTCTTAATGATAATAAGAAGTTTACTTCTAGCGTACATTGCTCTTATTATGCTGTATTGCAAATAATGAAATATGCACTTAACGAAAAGTGCCATATTAGTTATGAAAAGCAAAATGAGCCAAAGGATAAAGACAGTCATATATATATTCGAGATGAGATATTATATCAATTAAGGAGTATCCAAACTAAAGAATCAATTAAAAGATCATTTGATGCAGCCAAGGCCCTTAGAAGGAAAGCTGATTACTTAGAAGATGAAATTGAGGATGTTGATAGTCTTGGGATGTATGAACAGGCTGATGCGCTAATAAAAAAAATAAAAAAGGAGTTTGTTTTATGAATGAAAAAGAATACATTGCTGCATGGCTCAATGAAATGATAGCCAAGTTTGATTGGATTACTTTTCGTTATGAATATTCTCATAAATTACTTGCATATTGTATTGAAGTTCTCCCAGCAAATTCTATAGAACGAAGTGAAGAATATGCTAATGAAGAGTATAACTTTTCTTGTGATTTTGAGCAAAAGTTTAATGAGTCTGTAATATTCTCAAATGGAACAGAATTTTATAGATGCTCAGAAAATGCAGTTGTTATTGGGCAAGTTAGACAAAAAAATATTGAATGGATTAAAGATGACAGCTTTATTCTTGACTTAGAGGATTATATTCTTGATTTTAAGGATGATAATTTTAAGAAAATAGAATCTGGTATCTTTGCAACTTGTAAGAAGTGGGATAATTACAATTTTGATTTGGCCGCTTAAATAATAAGAAAATGGAAAGAAAAGCGATTGTGTCTAAGTTTAGACTTAAAAATTATGTAATTGATAAATCCATATTTGATTATAATGGAGAGGAAGTCAGTTCAGAGCGAAATATTGGTTTTGATGTTAAAGGGCTTATTAAAAAAGACAATCTGTTTGAATTGACATTGATTACAAAGATTGTAGACGAAAATAAAGCATTAAAGATTTTTGTGCAAGTAGTTGCCACGTATGAATTTTCTTCAGATATTACTCAGAAAACGTTAAGTGATATGTTTTATAAAAATGCTCCAGCAATAATATTTCCTTATGTTAGAGCATATGTTTCTTCATTAACAGTATTATCAGGGATTGATGCTGTCAATATTCCAACAATGAATTTAACTTCAATTGCTGAGGATCTAAAGGAAAATACGAAGAAAGAGGAATGATGAGTATTTTGTATTATAGGATATTTAGCCTCGCGTCTTACTGATTCGGGGCTTTTCTTTTGCTCATCTCATTTATAATTCCTATATTTGTGTACAGACGTGGATGTCTGTTGTATCATCTCTCTACGTGGAAGATTTGCTAGATTTTGGGTTTGAGAGATAATACGTTATTTACTCCAAAAAGGATGAGCCTTGACTAAGTGTAGTCAGGGCTTTTTTTATTAATATCATGAATTTGGTGTACTAACGAAGTGCTAATGACTAACAATATGTTATCTTTGTATTACAGTTTACATAATTATTAATAAAAAAAAATGCATCATGGCACTAACTGATTTTTTTAGAATTAATCTTCCTTATGGCATTGTCCGAGATTCTAAAGGTAGATGGTCTGCTTTCAACCGGGAGTATTTACCTCTTGGATGGAATGAAAGAGAGGATTCTCCGGTAGATATAAATTCTGATAATGCTTTTGGGAATATTCCCATCCATACAGAGTATGAGAAAGTAACAGAAAAGAAGCTTTTTGAAATTGCAGGAGATGAAAAGTTTGTAGAGAGAGATACTGATGGGAAAATTAATCGTATTTATTTATACAATGACAGAACTAATCCTCAATCATCAAATGAGTATTGGAATGATTATTTTTCTAAAATAAAACTTTTGAGCCGATTTGAAAGAAAATAAGTTTCTTTTAATCTAAACTTCAAGAATTCCGTTTGAAATTAGAAAATAATAAAATAGAGGTAGCCGAATAAGCTACCTCTTTGTTTTGTAATCCTTCCGATCAACAACACACACAATCAACACACTCTCAAGAAGGCTTACATAAGATAGTACTAACATATAAATGAAAAGTTCGGTAGGGGCATAAAAAAAGTGAGGGGAACCACCCCCTCACCAAAGTCAAACCAAAATAATCCGAATTATGTCCGTATTATCTTGATGTTGCAAAGATACTACTATTTTTTGATAAAGCAATAAAAATCCCTGCATCGGCTCAAATGCAGGGATGGTGTCAAATAAGAGCTTAACTGATCTTTAATGATGTCTGATGAATCATTTCGCTAACATCGTTCAAAGCGTTCAGGAACGTTTTGAGTTCATTGTCAGTAAAGCGAGCCTTTTTCCCGTTGACTATATTTCCGTTAATACGCTGATATAGCCAGTTTCTACTTTTACCAAAATATTTCTTTGCAATATAACTGAATGAGATTGCTTCGGGCAATTCTCCAAGTTTATCACGTAATATGGCTTCTTCCGCTCTTTCTATATAATCATTGCAGGCATTTACCGTTGCTTTTAGCCCGGCTTCAGATGCTTTTTTGTAGGCTTCCTTTTGGGCTTCCGGTAGTTTATTATATTTATCCTGCATTTCCTTTTTGAAAGCTTCTTGTTCTTCTGTGGTTTTTAGTTCTTTGAATCTTTCAAAGTCAGCCTGCATTTCTTTTGTTGGCAGGCAATCATTCCAATCTATCATAGCTTTTAATGTTTGTCCCTCCCCGAAGGGAGGGATGTTAATTACAACTTTTTTAATTTCTCTTGGATTTCGTTCATCCGATCGAGTATGTCATTTATAAGCGCTTCCCGTTCTTTGGCATTTTCAGGAACCCCATAGACTTCGTGAAATGAAGCGAGAAGTTTTAAATTCTCATACTCTTGTTCTAATTCTTTTTTTTCTTCATCTTTCATCAGTTAAACATTAAAATTAAGAACTCTTATTTGACACTACAAAGATAATAAGCATTTGGTTATTATGCAAATTCTTAGTGATTTATTTTATATGTGATTATTCATTTTTCAAGTTGTCAAGTATTTCCCTGATTGCTTTATCAGCGTGTTTTCTCATTATTGTGACATAGTTGAAGATTGGCCTATCTTCTTTCATTGATTGCCCGATACAGTATTCCAGTGTACTAAGAGGAATTCCCAGGTCATATCCATGTTGGACGAAAGATTTGCGGGCTGAATATAGGGTGAATTTATGCCTGATTCCTGCCACCTTACCTAATTGACTGATTTTCCTGGCCAGCAGGTTATAGCAGGAGGTATAGTTCTTGTATTTCCCGAATATGATTTTCCCTGTATTCTTTTTCATATACTTTTTTATAATGGGCTTTGCTTCTTCGGGAATGGAAAAGGAAATCAGGGAGTCCCCCTCTTTGGTGTTTTTGGTCTTTTTTCGGATGTAGTTTATTTCATCTGTCCGGAAATCGTATGCTAGTATGTCTACTAGGTTCATGCCGGCAAGATAATAAGTAAGCATGAAAATGTCCCGTGTGACGTTGAGATTGTAATGCTCTAAATTGGCGTCCCTGATTGTCTTGAGTTCTTCGACGGTGATTTGCGTTTCCCTCTTTTGGGCTGATGGAATTCTGGCTGTGATGAAAGGGTCGATATCGTAGGTGACGTATCTCATCTTTATGGCATAGTTGATAATAACCTTTAGCAGGGTTATGTAGATGTTGATTGTGGTGCTTGACAGTTTTGTCTTTTTGAGCCATGATATGTACTGGTTCATTCTGATAGGGGTAATATGCTCCATGAGAGAACCGTTCCCGATGAATTGCATAAACTTGTTTGTGGCCAGCCGATAGAGTTTGTATGTCTTGGTACGTTCTTCTTCATCTATTTGGGACAGATATTCATCCACGATATCCTCGAACTTACGGTGCTTTTCTCCGTTTAACGGGTTAGTTATCATTTTGACTAATTGCGTGCACGTGAGTGAATCAGGGTAGTCCAGTTCCATGTATCGCTTGAAATAAAGGTTGTATAGCTGTTGTAATTTCGTATTGAGAAAATCCTTGTCTGGACGGTGTACTATTTTACCGTTCTTAAACTCGTTTTCCCTTACCACTATATCCGTGGTGATGAATCTCGTTTCAGAGTTGTGTGCGACTCGAATTCTTATTTTGTGTGTCCCGTCTGATAACCTTTTTGCGGGAACTATTACCAATGTTAATGTAGCCATAATTTGTGTTTTTAGGGTAAAAATGGCGTTTTCGACCATTATTTTTTTAACATCCTATTGTAATTTACTTATAATCAGATTCTAATCCGGGAATTTTCCGACCATAATCCGACCATTTTATAGCGTCAAAAGTGACGTTTTTGCTCTCTATTATAGACTACTAATTGATAGGAAAAATAGTTCGATTGTGCTTTTAATATTCTGTATATCAATAAAATAAAAATCGGAAGCTCATGCTCGCTTGCAGGCTTCCGATCAACACAAAAACTAAACTAGACATATTTTTGATAATGTCTATTAAATGCTTCCAACTTAATTAGTTATAGCTGCTGAAAAATGCTAAACAGCACGGAAACAGCAATGTAACTCTTTTTAAGTACTATCCAGTTTCATATTCTTATATTATTTTTCTATTCTTACTGCAATTGCAGATACTTCTATTTTCTTGAAATTATCTAAATATCTAATTGAAAAATTAATAAGTGAATTTGCATTATGCTTTTTAGCTTCTTGAACAACTTTTTCTAATATATACTTGTCTGTAGGAATCGCCAGCCCACTGAATTCCACTCTGTCAATTATGGTAAATTGCGAGGGATCATATCCTTTGGGTAGTTTCCCAGATTTGAATACAATTAATATATCAGATACAGGTTCATATTTTAATGTTATAGGGGTGACTTCTTTGGGGTAGATGTAAAATCCCTCTTTTGTATATTGTGAGAAGTCAAGTTTATAGACTTTTTCTGAATAGTACATTGATTTGCATGAGCAGAACAATATTACAATAATAGTGTAGAGTATCTTTTTCATAGCCCTTTTTTATCCTGCGTTTCGTTCATTCTTTAGCATAGCTAATTCGCCCCTAACTTTTTTGTTGTCCTCTGTTAAAAGCTGAATAGTTTTCATCTGCTCATTAATTGTTCCTTGAAGATTTGCGATGGTGTCGGCGAGTCGAGTTACACGCTCAATGTTTTGGGCATCATTGTTCACTTCAGAAAGTAACATTTGTCCTTTTCCACGGAGTAGCCATTCTGACGAAATATCTGTAAACGTATTGAGTATTGCGTTTACTGTTGAAAGACTAAGTTCTCTGACTCCGTTTAATTGCCTGTTAAGAGTATTTTGAGCTAATCCACACCTTAACGCAAATGCCCTATCGGATAATCCCGAATAGGTGATAATCTCCTTAATTCTACTAATCATATCAAATCAATCAAAAGTTAAATAATCCCAATTGGTATTACAATTAGGTTTTTATATTTGCAAATAATACCAAATGGGATTATATTTGCATCATCAATCAATCAATACTCCAAAAGTATGAATAAAATAGCAAATATCCAACCAAACGGGATTAAAAGTTTATCCAAAAAGAGAGATTACAGACTTATCGTTGATGGCAAGTTCAATGTAAAAGCAATAATGCAAAGAGCTTGGGTTTATGTTCGTAACTATGGATACTCTTTAAAATCTGCTCTACGAACCTCATGGATTGATGCTCATCTAAAAATGGATGAATATTTTGCAGAGCAGGATATGCACAAAGCTGCTGCAGAGGGAACCTTATTTCCAAAGAAGAATCTTTCTCTTTCTGACTTTTACAGCGATCCTTGTGGGAACTTGGCTATGGGGTATGTGACTAAGTAACTAATCAAATCAATCATAAAAATCAATTATTATGGAACTACAAGCAATGACTAAAGCACAGCTAATTGATAAAGTAGAAGAACTGTCTACAAATCTTGATAAAAGTACTATTGATGGAGCTGAATTAAAAGCGAAAGCCATCGAGAATGAGAAGATTATTAAGGAGCTACGTGCCGAGAATGAATCATTGAAAAATGAAGTAAAAGTACAGAAAGAATCGACTGACATGTACAAAGGATGGTGGCAAAGTGAGTCCAATAAGCTTGCAAAGGTTAAAGAATCTCTGAATGCTGCTTCTGTTGTTCTTCGTGCGATTACCAATGAAGCTACTAACTAACCCTCACTAAGTCAAACCAAACCACCGGTTATCCGGTACCCAGTCCGGTCTAAGAGCCTGCCTTTGAAAGGAGACTGGGAACACAGAGAAGAGTTCTTTGACATTTTGGAAAACATATATGGCTTACGTAGCAGGAATACGAAGCTCGTGAGAGTAGGTAGTGGGCTGTAGTAAGACGGTGGTTTGGTACACCGGAGTAGCACCGCAATCAGCAATAAAAGCGAGGTGCAAAAAATACCCTGTAACCGAATAGCAGAGGATTTCGGTAAGTATATAGATAGAATTAAAGTGAATAACATACAAGAGCGATGTAGCTCAATTGGTTAGAGCGCTGTGTGTGGTGGATGGTTGAGAGTTCGAGTCTCTCAAGAAACACTCTTAGCTTAACGGAAGAGCACCACAAGCAGAGGTCGGCGGTTCGAATCCGCTCATCGCTCCTTTTATTAATTCATAAATACTACAATAATGGAAGAAAAGAAGAAAAGTATTATGTGCGTCATTCGTGAGATGGAAAAAGACGCAAAAGAAATTTTTCCAATTTCTAATAGGACATATATCCTGAACCTAATATCTTACAGATTAAAGGATAAGGAGCCTGACAAGAAATGGGGAATTAAATCTGATAAAGATAATGGTATTGTCACTGTGACAAGAATTGAGTAACCAGCTATTTTTAGGACTATGGAAACTATTAGGGGTGAAATGGCTGAAATATTGCTGGATAATATTCTCCGTTTGTTTTCGACAGAGATATTCGGGAAAGATAAGTCAGCATACTATGTAGGGGGCGAGAAAAAGTTGATTAGTCTCATTGAGGCAGGTAAGATTGAAAGTGATAAGCCTGCAAATGTTCAGAATGGCAAATGGCATTGTAATGCTGCTCAAGTATTGCTGCATTGTCGGTGTGCAAAGAAAGTCAAACGTAAAAAACGGAAAAAATGAAAACATTGAAAATTGTTCATAACATTTTTACGGTAGTTGCCTTACTGGTAGCTATGTATATAGGTGGAGGAATCGAAGCGACAAGAGGTGATATTGCTTGGTCATATATCATATTCTTCATAGTGGTTGTGCTATTGGCTGTAAGATTCATATATGAAGATAAGAAACAAAATAAAGATAGCCTGTGAAGGTCTGCATTGCTTAATTTTATTAGTCATGATTAGCCCGGTTCGCCGGGCACTTGTCGGGGTAGCTCAATGGGTAGAGCGCATGGCGTACATTCTTGGGAGAAAAACAGAAAATTATATGGCGTTCTGATGCCTTTCAGAATAATGACTATGTTTCTAAAGGAGTACTAGAAGAGTTACATGAGGTCAGCGGTTCGAATCCGTTTCCCAGCTCAACTCTAAATGAGTTAAGTAACCCGTGAGGGTGAATATATCAAATCAATCAAAGTAGCCGGTAGTGTCCGGCTACGAATTGAAGGAATGGCGAAAGAGGCAGACGCGCTACTCAACAATAGGGAATGTCAGCCCTTAGATGTAGTGAGCATGACAACTCATCCCGGTTCGATTCCGGGTTCCTTCACAGAGATAATTCTCATTTATGTTTAACCAACAATACCGAAGTAAGGAGCTTCGTAGGGTGTGAGTCCCTTATTTATTTGATTTAAGTGTTCTACATCTATCCCGGTGTGCTCTGATCGGCTATCCGGGAGCAAAGTAACTCGTGAGAGTGAACTCATGTTTTTCATAGTATTATTATTTTTTAGAACTTGAAGTCCACATCATAGCGTTGGTGTGGCAAATACGGGGATGCGTAGTAGGATTACGTTTGATTTACAGTAGCACGTGGTAATGTAAGTATGGTACATGAAGATAGGGAGTAGCTACCCGAAAATAGTGCAAAAGGAATCAACCTTTCAGGAGTTCGAATCTCCTCATCTCCACATTTGTCGTGTTTTATTTTTGTGTTTGTGTTTCCAAGTGGACGGTTCGTGAGAATAGTTCACTTAAAACGGACGGTTAGCTTATCGGTTAAAGCTTTGTGTTGCGCAACCAATTTATAACGATTGAGACAGGTTCGATTCCTGTACCGTCCACACTTCTGATTCTATTGAAGAAGGTCTCTACACATCTCTTTACACGTGGACGTGCGACGGTGGAAACTGTTTGTGAAAACAAGTGATATAGATAGCTTTGAGTAACATTCTCCATGCGACACGGTGAGCTCTGTGTAGACTATGAAGCTTTGGCGTAATTGGTAGGCGCGCTCAATATCAGAGTTGGTTCAGTGGAAATCTGTATATGAGTATCGTAGGACCCTTCGAGAAAGTAGACACCCAGTGCAGGTTCGAGTCCTGCAAGCTTCACAAGCTCGTGAGAGTTATTTAGTAGTTTTGTCGTGTTTTATTTTGTGTGTTTGGTACATGGTTCGTGAGAATAGTGTACCTTTTTTAATTGGAGAAATGGCGGAATTGGTAGACGCAAGTATGCAGATAGATTGAAGAAAGTCATACATAGGTAATCTATCGTCCCGGTTCGAATCCGGGTTTCTCCACACCTAACCAGTTATAGATGTCGTGTCTTTATTTAGTGTTGTATCATGATAAGATGTAATGGTTCGTGAGAATAGTACATCTTTTTTTATTTGGGCGGGCAGTATTCTTGGATGAAACATTACAGAGTGCGCACAATGTAAAGAGGTCGGTTCGATACCGGCACCGTCCACATATTTAGATGTGCATAAATCAGCGGGAGCCGTACACCCTTTAAGCGTAGCCGATCCATAAGGTACATTGGACTTTTTTCATAGAAACATATGCTTTTCTGCCTGTACAATATCGTACAGGCAGTTTTTTGTTACTAAAAAAGGCGTTAAAATGGCGAAGTTTCTGTTTGCACATCTTGTCAATAAAAGATAACTTTATAGATGTAAAGAATTAAAAGTCAAACCATTAATTTCAGAATTATGAAAGAATTAGTAACCATTCAGCAAAAGCTGAAAGCCCCCAAAGGGCAGTATAATACTTTCGGTAAATACAAGTACCGTAGTTGTGAGGATATTCTTGAATCAGTGAAACCTGTTCTTGCTGAAACCAAGTGTACGTTAACTCTAAGCGATGAGATGATCGCAGTAGGTGACAGGATCTACGTAAAAGCAACTGTTACTTTGACTAATGACAAGGGAGAAAAAGAAGTGACTACTGCTTTTGCAAGGGAAGAAGAGACAAAGAAAGGAATGGATGGGAGCCAAATCACTGGGGCCTCATCTTCTTATGCAAGAAAGTACGCTCTTAACGGTCTGTTTTGCATTGATGATGCGAAAGACAGCGATTCAACCAATACTCATGAAAAGGAAGATACACAACAGCCTGCAAAAACACCTGCTAACACTGCTCCTGTATATACAGGTGCTCAATTAAAAAAGGCTATTGCTGACATGCTTGCTGTCAAAAGCAGAGCTGAACTTGAAAAAGTATGGTATGGTAATCCAGCTATGCAAAATGATAAAGAGTTTGTAAACGCCTGTATGAATATGGGCAAAATTTACCCGGCACAATGATAGAGTTAGTTAAATCGAGTGTGGTTTTCTCGGAAGAGAACCACACATATTTTCTTGGTGAAAAGCAACTAAAAGGTATTACCGGAATGATTAGCCGGCAGTTATTTCCCAATAAGTATAAGGATATTCCAGAATACATATTGAAAAGAGCTGCTGAAAAAGGTAGTCGTATTCATGGACAATGCCAGTTTGCTGATGTAACAGGATTACCACCCGAGAGTATTGAAGCTATTAATTATATCAGGGAAAGAGTAAATGCCGGATATAAGGCTTTTGCCAATGAGTACACTGTTTCAGACAATGAATATTTTGCATCGAATATTGATTGTGTTTGGGAAAAGGACGAGAAAATCAGCCTTGTCGATATCAAGACTACTGCAAGTCTTGACCGTGAGTATTTGAGTTGGCAGTTATCAATTTATGCCTATTTGTTTGAACTTCAAAATCCACTAATTAAAGTTGATAAATTGTTTGGCATTTGGTTACGTGGGGATAAGTCGGAATTAGTCGAGATTGAGCGTAAACCGGATGCAGAGGTTAAGAGATTACTGGAATGTGAGATTAAAGGTGAACACTTCTTACCTAATGCTCCTGTTCCAGCCGATGGGAAACAGCTTATTCCTATGCAATTAGTAGATACTATTATTGATATAGAGGAACAGGCAAGTTATATCGCTGAAGTGCAGAAAGGTTACAAGGAACAACTTAAAAGCGCCATGCGTGAGAACGGTGTTAAATCATGGGATGCTGGCCGGTTGCGTGTTAGCTATACTCCCTCTTCAATGGGTAAGAGTTTTGATACAAAGAAGTTTCAGGAAGATCACCCGGAACTTTATTCTCAATATTTAAAAACGTCAACTAAAGCGGATAGTATTCGTGTAACTATAAGGGAGGAAGGAAAATGAGTGTCAATAAAGTAATTCTTATAGGACGTGCCGGTAAAGATCCGGACGTGAGAACATTGGACGGTGGAGCAAAAGTAGCTTCTTTATCTTTTGCCACAACAGATAAAGCGTACACTTTGCAAAATGGAACCCAGGTACCGGAACGTACAGAATGGCATAATCTTATTTTTTGGAATAAGACTGCTGAAATAGTTGAGAAGTACGTCCATAAAGGAGATAAGTTGTATATAGAAGGTAAGTTACGTACTCGTAACTATGACGATAGCAAAGGGATTAAACGTTACATAACTGAAGTCTTTGTTGATAGTATCGAGATGCTTACACCGAAAGTTCAGCAACAGGCTGCTTCTGTGCCTCCACCATTGCCAGCGCAACAGTCTACACAGAGACAGCAACAACAAGTACAGCAGCCTGCATATCAGCAACAGCCATATCAACAGGTACCACCGCCTGATGATTTACCATTCTAAAATATGGCAGAAGCTATTCTAACAAAACAGAACGGGGTAGTCACAATGGATAAGTCGTTTGACTACCTCTGTTCCACGCTCAAAAATGGAACTTATACTGTAAGCATCAAGAGGAAGGTAGAGCCACGTACCCTGTCGCAAAATGCGCTTATGTGGTTGTGGTTTGCTTGTATTGAGAGGGAGATAGGCACGGATAAGTTGGATGTACATGATTACTATTGCCGTAAGTTTCTTCCACGGCAAATATGTATGAATGGAAATATTGTTTCGGTTGTTGGAAGCACTTCTAAATTGAATACGATCCAAATGAAAACTTTCATGGATAAGGTTCAGGCTGATGCTGCCACCGAATTAGGAATCAATTTGCCATTACCTGTTGACCAGTACTATAAAGATTTCATTAATGAATACCTGCATAGGTAAGTATTAACTAAAAGTTTAATTAAAATGGATTTGAATATTTCAAAAGCAAAATTGACCAAAAAGGGATGTCTTGAAGTGGTCTATGCAGACAAGGAGGGAAACGATATCGTTTTCAAGGGGATTAATCCTGTTCATCCGGATTTGAAGGATTCGCTAAACAAGCTCGTACCTTACATGGTAGATATTACAGAGCAGAAAGAATCCCAGTACATTAACTGGGAACGTCCGGAGTCATGTCTTGAAGATGAGTTTTTCAAAAAATTCAATGTCACTGGTGTCAGCATTGGTGGTGACTCTTCCTTTGAAGTCTGTGTGTTGACAGGTAAGCGGACCCTTATGACGAGCAAAGTCCTTAATCTTTGTTCTCCTGGTATTGGTTTCGATCCGGACAATGAATCGTATGTGCATTGTGAGGAGTTTCGTGATGCGGTTTACAATTTTTTGTATGAGGCTGAACAATATGTTACAGAGAATAAATGTTCAGAGATTCAAAGAGAATTCGAGTTTAAAGATGGTGATGACCCGTTTGAGAAGACAGATGAAGCTGCTGATGTAATGAATGAGGATGGTGATGATAATGAGATACGCTCAACTGTTGAACATCAAGAATTAGTATTAGAGCCTGCTTCATGAAACCAATCTATGTGACTAAGACGCCCAATCTGTACCGGATTCAGTTCGAGTATCATCCAAAGTTGGTCGAGGTCATAAAGATGATACCAAGTAAGCCACGCTACGACGGAACAGACCGGGCGTGGCTTGTTAGTATCAATGATGCGCGTTATCCTGTTGGACGTGATGCCAATTGGTATGTGAGAGCTTTTTCGCAGTGGGCTGTTCAGATGCGTTATTGTTCTACTGTCAAGGAACGTGAGGTTACTGAAGATATAAATTATGATATTCCTCCGATGAAGCCTTTTGTCGGTGAACACTATATGTTACTTCAACCTTACGAGTATCAACTTGAGGGAGTACAGTATGCAATAGAGCACAAACGCTGTTTTTTCGGTGACCAGCCCGGGTTAGGTAAAACGTTGCAAGCTATATGTGCAGTTGTTAAAGCACATAGAGAAGCGCCTATATACGGTGAATCTTTTCCAGTACTTGTAGTTTGCCCTGCTGCATTGAAAGTCAACTGGCAACGTGAATTCAAGAAATTCGCAGGGATTAACGCCATTATACTTGATGACAGAAACCGCCAGTCCTGGCAATCTTTTTATGAGTGTAAGAAGTCTGATGGCAGCCCACTTTGTGAGGTATTCATTACGAATTATGAATCACTGAATAAGTTTTTTGTGAGGTCTGTAAATAAGGAATCTAAGTTCACAATGAAAAGTATTGCTTTCGATCAGCGTGTCTCTTTGTTCAGGTCTGTTATCATTGACGAATCTCATAAATGTAAATCAAGTAAGACGCAGCAAGGAAAGTTTGTAGAAGGTATCTGCAAAGGAAAACGATATGTATTCGCATTGACCGGTACTCCTGTTGTCAACAATAATACAGACTTGATACAACAATTGAAAATATTAGGTCGATTAGAGGACTTTGGAGGTTATAGCCGGTATGTTGAAAGATATTGTGATGGTCCTAAACAGGCATCCAACGTTAAGGAACTGAATTGGCGGTTATGGAATACTTGTTTCTTCCGTCGTGAGAAGTCGAAAGTACTAACACAACTTCCGGACAAGACTCGTCAATACTTGACAGTTGATATCACTACCACCAAAGAATACAAAGCTGCCGAGGCTGATATGGTAAAATACTTGAAGAAATACAAGAACGCTTCGGATGAGCAGGTGCAGAAATCAATGAATGGTGCCGTCATGGTGCAGATGCAACTTTTAAAGCAGATATCTGCCAGAGGTAAAATCAAGGCAGTCTGTGAATTTGTCCATGATGTTATCGACGGTGGTGAGAAGCTGATACTTTTCGGTTACTTGAAAGAAGTTGTAGCAGAATTGAAAAAGGAATTTCCTAAAGCTGTTACTGTGACAGGTTCCGATAATGTCAACCAAAAGCAATATGCCGTTGATTCTTTCCAAAATAATCCCGATTGCAAGCTGATTATTCTAAACTTCAAATCGGGTGGTACCGGGCTTACTTTGACGGCTGCCAGTCGAGTAGCATTTATTGAATTCCCATGGACATTCAGTGATTGTGAACAGGCAGAGGATAGAGCACATCGTAACGGCCAAAAGAACAACGTAAACTGCTATTACTTCTTAGGTAAGGATACTATCGACAAATATATGTATGATGTGATTCAGACTAAGAAGAACATAGCCAACGGTGTTACCGGTACGGACGATCAAGTAGAAGAGAATATGGTGAATCTTGCAATGGACTTGTTTAGAGATAAATTATGAAGCCATTTAGATTAGTTATAAATGAGCAGAAAACTCATATTCAGGAATACAAGAAAGAAATGTTGTTCGGTCCTGAATGGGAGACCATAATATCCTTTGTCGGTTGTAGGAACAGGTGTAAACAAATCGTTGACCTTCTAAATGAATGTGCTACGATTTCAAAAAACAAGCAGAAAAATGACTGAAGAAGATATTCGTAAATTGGAGGTGAAATATTCTGAAACCAAGATACAACACATTTGTGTAACTTGGTTCAGAGAAACGTTTCCCAATGTAGGCTCTTTACTCTTTGCTATACCAAACGGCGGTGTCAGAACAAAGAAAAGCGGTGCTATGCGTAAATATGAAGGTGCCATTGCTGGTGTTGCTGACTTGATTTTGCTTTTTCCTCGCGGTGGTAAGAGCAGTCTTTGCATAGAGATGAAAGCTCCACGTGTAAAAGGTAAACGTGCCGGAACGCAGTCTGATGAGCAAAAAGAGTGGCAGGCATTAGTCGAGAAATATGGTAGTGTATATGTCGTTTGTCATGGGTTGATTGAGTTCATTAATAGCGTTTGCTATTATCTGAAAGCTGATCCTCAACCTTATATAAACAATGTCTTACGGAATTATTATAAATTGATATGACTTATATTGAACTTATCAATAGGTTTTGGGAACTTGACGAAAGCTGGCAATTTTCCTGCTGTGAAACGAGGCTTTATTTTTACTTACTAAAAATTGCGAATCGTTTAGGCTGGGAGGATAACTGGACACGTAGTGATACAAAGGTGTCATCTGACGTGGGAGTGTCTGTAAAAGTATTCAAGTCCGCCCGAAATAGATTAGTTCAAGCAGGTCTTATTGAATGTAAGCAAGGCAATGGAAGAGGCAATAAATCAACGTATTCTATAAAAGGTGTACAAAAAGGTATGCAAAATATACCACCTTTACGGTACCCTTTAGGTACACCTTTAGGTACACCTTTAGGGCACCCTTTAGGTACACCTTTTCAAGAAAGCTCCCCCATACCCCCTAAAGAAGAATATAAGACAGAGACAAAGACAAAGAAAGAACCCCCTAAAGGGGGTAAGAAAGAAAGTAGCTCTGGCGAGCTTTTCCCACCCTCTAAACCGGAGAAACCTAAAAGAGTTGCAAAAGAATTTATAGCTCCCACGCTTGATGAGGTTATTCAACACTTCATCAAGCAAAATGCTCCTGAACGGTTAGATGATTGGCAAGAGCAAGCAGAAATATTCTTCAATCACTTTGACTCGATAGGATGGAAGAATGCCAATGGAGTGAAAATAGAGCGGTGGGATTCCAAAGCAAATCTTTGGATATTGGATCGTATTCGTGAAAATCGAAAAAATGAATTAGACCATGACGGAAGAGGAAAAGAATTTATCAAGCAAACTTCAAAATTTGATGGAGAAGGAAGCCGGCAAGCGCAAGCTGACACTCCAACAGATAGAGAATCTGATACAAAGGCACAAAGAAAGTATTCAGAACGTTTCTGAATATGACTTAACTGACACGCAAGAGTATTACAACCATTGGAATTTAATATCTAACCTTGGTACAGATTATACAGAACGTGAGTTTAGAAAATTTGATGTTGATGATAACAACTCTAAACTAATTCAGTTTCTTCTGTACTACTTCAACGGATGCCGGTATGCTCAAAATGTGTTTCCAGAAGAGAATTACAAGGTGCATAAGAATCTTTTGCTTGTTGGTGAACCTGGTACCGGGAAAACAATGTTGATGCAGGTTTTTGCAGATTATTTGAAACTCACTTGTAACCCCAATGCTTTTGAAAACTTGTCTGTTACTCAAATGATGAATTATTATAAAATTCACGGGCATATTGACTTGTACACTTACAATGAGAATCAATCCAAAGGATTTAAACCAAATCCCTTTAATATCTGCTTGAATGATATCGGTTTGGAAACGGAAAATCAAAAATCGTATGGTACCAGCCTCGATTCGGTTATTGATGAATTTCTTTATGCCCGGTATGAGATTTTTCAGCAATACGGCAAGAAGTATCATATAACATCTAATCTTGGCATAGCCGAATTTAAGAAACGTTTCGGACCAAGATTAGTGGATCGCTTTAAAACGTTTAATGTTCTTCCTTTGTGTGGCGAGAGCCGTAGAATATAGCTACTATGAAAGTAATAATTTACTGGGTTACTAAAGATCCGGATAAAATTGCTCGTATCAGAGAGCGTTTCGGCATTGGAACTTATCGAAGTGTGAACGGTGAAACACCTGCTGAAATACGAGAAGAAGATATGGAACTTCTTCGGGAAACGGAAAGACGTGGCTTCATTCAAATACGGAATAAGCTCCAATAAAAATGGCGTTAAAATGGCGAAGTTTCTGTTTGCATAACTTGTCATTTTACGATAACTTTACTGATGTAATGAATTAAAAGTCAAACCAATATAATTAAATTATGGAAGTACAAAAC